>OHYH01000655.1_pt1 | contig 11945 bp, 8 predicted proteins | sample 1580211 | NCBI WGS metagenome assembly OHYH01 (sample SAMEA3882528, study PRJEB24775) | human gut metagenome | biome: human-associated habitat; feature: intestine environment; material: feces | place: Netherlands | collected 2009/2010 | reverse complement strand
GAGTACAAAACGAAGTTTTGTGCGATGGGTGTATTTCGCTCTCAAACGCCGAGGGCTTGCTTATGAAGTTCACTTTTAGCTGTAACTGTTCCCTCAGCACCTAATTTTGTGCCTTTAATGGCACACTTTTTATGTGCCGTATCCGGCACTCCCTTTTCTTAACAGAAATGCTAGAAGATTGCTATGAAAATCAGCGAAACAATAGACGAATCCGTTAGCACTTTTGCCTTAACAATAGCATTGTTCTATTATTCAGACTTTTTAGCAAAAACCGTAGAAACAGTAGAAGTCTGCTATTAAAATCGAAAAAACAATAGCACGATTCGTTAGCATTTTTGCCCTGACAATAGCATTGTGTTACTTCGCTTACTTTTAAACTGTGTCTGGCAAGGAAGTGGTAGTAAAAGTTCCTATTAAATTTCATTTTTAATAGTGCATTGTTTTATTACATTTTGATTTTAATAGAGCTTTTTACTATTAACTCTTTGAAAATGTACCCCATAGATTGGACACTCAAAATCATAGTAGCGTACACTTTTTGTCATAGGTCGGACAGCTTTTTTCATAGCTACACTTGGTATGACTTCTCACAGCACTTTTTGTAAGTTGGGTGGACTTGTCCTACCAGTCGGCTTCACTTGGGTGGATGGTTGCACCCACTTCATTTTCTGGCTTGGGTGGACTATTCATAACACCTTTTGCATCTTGGGTGGACTTGTCCTACCAACAAGCTATAACTGGGTGGACGATTGCACCCATTCACATCCATCTTGTCCTCATTTTCCAAAAGTTCTGGTTGTATCTGAGGACTTGTCCGTGATATAATCTATTTGCGTGTAGGTATATCATGGCTTTTAGTCAGATACATACCAGAGGGATGGTCTTAGGACTGTCCCTTATTCATTTTTCATTGTTCCCTTGACCGCTTTTACTGCGTGTCTGTCTCGTAAATCCTTCCCCTCATTGAGAATCAGAAACTCGTCTAATCGTTCCCTGCGGATTAAGATTTTTCTTCCCACTCTAAGGATAGGCAGCTTTTCCCATTCCACAAGATTTCTAAGAGTGTTTCTTCCGATACCTGTATAGTCGGCAGCTTCTTCAATGGAGAGAGCAAACTTTAATTCTGTCATTCGATCACCTCATTCCTGCGTAGGATTACAAGTCTTGTATATCAGAGGATGTTCCTTTTTGAAGAAAGGATTAGCCTTTTTTAAAACTTGCGTTACGCAATTCTGATTAAAGTATATATCTTTTATAACGCTATGTCAAGCCTTACGAAATTCTATCATCTTTTATAGAATTGCGTATTGCAATATATCGTGTTATGTGGTATAGTAATGACATACCGAAAAAGGAGGTTCGCAAGTATGTTAAAAGATAAAGAATTGCGAAAGACAATCGGTAGCAGAGCAAAAAGCCGTAGACAGGAGTTAGGATTGAACCAGCCTTATGTCGCTGAAAAAATGGGCGTGACAGCCTCAACCATTCAGAGATACGAAGCAGGAACGATTGATAACACCAAGAAAATGACCTTAGAAGGTCTGGCAGATGCACTTCATGTATCTGTGGAATGGCTGAAAGGTGAGACGGACGAATACGAAACAGACATTACGGATAAAAGAGAATTACAGATTCGTGATGTGATGACTTCCATTCTGAATAAGCTCCCTTATGATATGGAACAGTCCGAAAGTGATTTTTCCAAAGACCTGCTACTACTGATGTTACGGGAATACGAGCTGTTCGTGGATTCGTTCCAGTTCGCTTGTAAGAATTTCAAAGGAAATACAGATAACAAAATGCTCGCCCAGACAATGGGGTTTGAATCCAATAAGGAATACAATGAGATTATGTTCCTTAGAGAAATCACCCACACCGTCAACGCATTGAACGATATGGGCGATATTGTAAGACTGTATTCTAAGAATCCTGAGACAGCGAAAAATCGACTAGCCAATCTTTTATCAGAAAAAGATCCCGATTCGGTATAGATAGGCAGACGGAGCTATGATATACTTACACGCAAGAAGCATTTCACCAGTTCCGATTGCCGATATCGAAAGGAGAAACGATTATGGCAAAAGGTTCTGTAAGGAAGAAAGGCAAGAAATGGTACTACCGCTTTTATGTGGAGGATGCAAGTGGTAACTTGGTTCAGAAAGAATTTGCAGGTACGGAGAGCAAATCAGAGACAGAGAAAATGTTACGCAAGGCTATGGAGGATTATGACGCAAAGAAATTTCTAGCCAAAGCGGACAACCTCACACTCGGACAGATGCTAGATGTATGGGCAGAGGAAGATTTGAAAACGGGTTCACTTAGCAACGGTACAGTCGGTAACTATTTACAGGCAGTAAACAGGATTAAACAACACCCAATCGGAAACAGAAAACTAAAGACAGTCACTTCGGAGCATTTGCAGAAGTTTATGGATTTACTTGCATTTGGCGGTGAGGAAGGAAATTTTAAGTCAAAGGGTTACACCATCGACTATATCCGTTCTTTCCACGCAGTCCTGCAACAGTCCTTCCGATTTGCAGTCTTTCCAAAGCAGTACATCACATTCAATCCAATGCAGTATGTGGTAATGCGTAGGAAAGCCGAGGAAGATGTGGATTTGTTTTCTGATAATGATGAGGATGCAGAGGTTATCAACCCGATTACACCAGAGCAGTATCAAACGCTTATGGAGTATCTGGAAGAAAGAAACAAGCCTGCTGTCCTGCCGGTACAGATAGCGTACTACACAGGTCTTAGACTTGGAGAGGTATGCGGACTGTCTTGGAGTGACATTAACTTTGAGGAACAGTATCTGACAGTACGAAGAAGTGTCCGTTACAACGGAGCAAGGCACAAGACCGAGATTGGTCCGACAAAGCGAAAGAAAGTCCGTATCGTGGATTTCTGTGATACGCTCGCTGACATCTTAAAGAAAGCGAAAAAGGAACAGAGAAAGCAGGTATTCAGTTACGGAGAACTCTATCAGAGGAACTACTACAGGGAAGTTAAGGAAAAGAATCGTATCTACTATGAGCTTTATCATTTGGATGGCACAGAGGACATTCCGCTTGATTACAACGAGATTGACCTTGTATGTATCAGACCGGACGGAGCATACGAAGCCCCTGCAACGGTTGAGACAGCTTTAAGGACAGCAAGGAAACGATTGTCGGAGCTTGATGATAATTTCCACTTCCACACCCTGCGACACACTTATACCACAAACCTGCTCTCAAATGGAGCAGCACCAAAGGATGTACAGGAATTACTTGGACACTCGGATGTAAGTACCACTATGAATGTCTATGCACACGCTAACCGAGAAGGTAAGCGAAACTCAGCCCGACTACTTGATAAGGTGGTTGGAGAATAAAATCGAATAAGAAAAACTTTCCCTTGTAGATACCTCATAAGGGCAAAAACAAGGGAAAAGGATACATATAGAGTGGCAAGGCATACCGCCAAGTCGCATAAAATAAGGAAAGTTGAGATTTTAGTTATACAAACTGTAATTTATATTCTCAGTATCACTATAATCAGTCTAATTATTATCAGTATTAGTTCCGTGTGATTTTCAAGAATCCAGAAGTGTGAAAATCACATATCAAGAATCACCTTTTTCACAGCTCTTGTCATTTATCGTTGCTGCGAAGTTTTTTACATAAATCAAATTCGGTCTACCAAGCCCCTGTCGCTTGCGCTCGATAAGCCCTGCCTGCTTTTCCAGTTCCACCATCAGGCGCGTGGCTTTCTGGTTGGCACAGTTCAGTGCATCCATGATTTCCTCCACGGTGAAGATAATGTAAACCTTGTTCTGTGCATCTAACCATTGATTTTTCAGCGACAAACTCATTCGATCCAGCAGAATCCCATACAGTACCTTGGCATCGGTGGACAGCTCCCTGAAGTTCGGCTCTGTAAATAGCGCTTTGGGTATGCGGTAAAAAGAGAACTGCTCGGCTTGAGCTCCGTAAAAATATTTGTATTGCATCTCACTTCTCCTGCCTAAAAATGGGTGCAGCTAAGAAGGCCCACAAAACTACATTTCGTAAGCTATTACATATTGTACTTTTTATTTATCTTTCCAGTTCGTCCTCACGCTGTGGGCGCTGGCGGCTGGAGCGCTTGTGCTCCCAATTCCGCAGCAGCGAAATGATGACATTCTGCATCTGCTGCGGTGTATAGTTGGATGGGAAGTACTGCTGCACATCAGACTGATTCAGAAAGAACTTTTGCCGTTGGTTCGGCTTTTCTTCTGTCAGTAGGGTATGCAGGTAATTCTCCGTCAGCGTTCCATTTCGGCTCATGTCTTTTAGTGTTCGAGACTGAACCAAAGACGGTGTAGCATCACACATCTCCATTTCTTCTTTGAGCCATGTCTGATGTTCCCCTGTCATATAGGAGATTTCGACCGCTGGGTTGAATGCAATGCGACCGTCATCGACCATTTGCAAAATAGATGGAATCAGATAGGTCAATCGAATATAGCGTTGTACTTGCTTGTAGCTTTCCCCTACTTCTTCGCCAATTACCGCTTCCGACCTATTGTACTTTAACTTTGGGACAACTTGTCCCAAAGTTGCTCGTCCTTGATGTTTCAACGCTTCCATGCGCATTTTATAAGCAAACGCCTTCTCACTTGGCAGCACATGCTCACGCTGGATATTGCTGTTGACCATCAGAATCGTGGCTTCGTCATCGTCTATGTATTCCACTCTGGCAGGGATGCTTTCGATGCCGAGTTCTTTACAAGCCTCCCACCTGCGATGTCCGCTTATCACTTCATAGCCGACACCAACCTTTGGTCTGACGATGATGGGCGTAATGATGCCGCTCTCTGAAATGCTGTTTACCAATTCACTGAATTCCAGATCACGTCGGATATGGAACGGATGATTGGAGAATGGGTGCAACTTATCTATTGGAATAGTTTCCTCTTTGCTTGCTCTGTAAGCAGGCGATGTTTTCCTCGTCATGCTACGTACTCCTGCGGTTTTTTATAGCTCTTAAGTACCCCGATTTGACCCCAAAAATGTACCCAAAAATCGTATACTTTTTGCTGAAAATGTACCCAAAGGGCATTTTTGCGTAAAAAAAGCCCCTAACCACTGTAGTACAGCGATTAGAGGCTTGCTATGATTTATAGAACGACCTTAACTGTCAGGTCTTTCCAGTTCCCCGGCCAAAGTACGTAACCACGCGAATTTCGATAGGCGCGAGCCTGTTCGTAATTCAACTTAATGGTTATACTCGCTGGCAAATCAGCCGCGAGGCGACTTGATGGCAGCCTGCTTATTGGGTCGTCATCATAGGTATGTACCCAAAAGCGCGTACTGTTTGCATCCTCAAGTATCCTATTGACGGCCCCATCCCCTTTCTTCGCTTTTGTTTTTCCCGGCATGATTTTTTCCGCCGAAATCGAATGGTAATTGTACGTTCCGCGCACATTGCATTGAACAGTGCATGACTCTTGAAATAGATTTAGTTCCCAGATGAATTTCTGTCCATCGATGGAGAAGATTCTCGGCACAAATCTGTCCAGGAATTCCCGGCTGATTTCATCGTTTGGGAACGACTCTTGCCAGCTGAGTGCTTCCTCTACCTTTTCACTATCGGCAGCTCCGTTTTCTTGTTCCTGCTGGTATTCTTCTAAAATATCCTGCCGGTGATCCTGCCAAACGTTTTTGTAGATTTCTCGCGCCATCAATTCGAGCTTCCATGCTTGCACATTGGCGGCGCTGCATTTGGGGGCTACATTCCTCAGCGACCGCTGATAACAGATATATCGAACAATGCCTTTCTCTGCGCGGAACGCCCGCATTCTGGCTCCGCAGCCACAAAACAGGCGGCAAGCCCATTTGTCGGCGTGTTCGCTCTTTCCATACAAGTAAGCCTGCGTTATATTGCCGTCTTTGTACGACTGCCATGCATGTCTGCGGCGCTGACATTTATCCCATAGTTCCTCTGAAATGATTGGCTCAAAACTGCCTTTCACCAGAATGTAATCCTGTTCGCTGTTCTTGATGCTTTTATGGCTGAGGAAATCATCAATATGCGATTTGTTGTATGTCAAATACCCTTTATAAATCGTATTCTTGGTGATTGAGAGAACCTGACGCGCGCTCCATTGTGGCATTCCGGATTTATTCGGTGCGCCTTCTTGCGTTAGTGTCTGGGCTATCTCGGTGCCATTTATGCCATCAGCATACCAAGCAAAAATTTTTCTGACAGTCTCTGCCTGACTTTCCTGCACCACAAGCGTATGAGCCTTTTTATCACGCTTATATCCAAACGGTGTCGGTCCCGCAACATAGGTGCCTTTTTTCTGTGACGTCTGAATGCCCGCCTTGGTGCGTTCACTCATTTTACGGCTTTCATCTTGCGCAAGGCTTGCCATAATGGTCAGGCGAACTTCTCCATCGCAACGCATCGTCCAGATGTCATCATTGACGAAGTACACTTCAACGCCATACTGTTTCAGCTCACGGGTCGTAACCAAAGTATCCACCGTGTTTCGGGCAAAACGGGAAACCTCGCGGGTCACGATTAGGTCAAACTTCTTTTTCCGGGCATCTCGCAGCATCTTCATAAAAGAAGGCCGGGTTTTCATGCCAGTACCTGAGATTCCTTCATCGGCGTATTGCCCAACCACCGTCCAATTCGGATGATGTTCTGCAAGCTCCAGATACCAGTTCATTTGATTTTTCAGTGCTGATATTTGCGCCTCAAGTTCCGTGGACACGCGCCCATAGAACACGACTCTGCGCGGGCAGTTTTGCTGGTCTGCTTTATCATATTGCATCGGTTTTCCCTCCTTCCCCATCAGTATAATACTGCATTCAGTATTTTCAAAATGTACAAGTCAATGACTCAATCATGGTATAGAAAAGCCGTGGAAGAAGGTTCCTTCCACGGCATGATCTTTATACTACTTTTTCAATAAGGCACTGATGTTTCTTCGTTTTCTTGTCATAGTTGATAGCTACCAAGAGAAGATTTCCTGTATAGCCACGCAGCGAATCCGGATATTTCTTTTCCTTAATCTGCTGCATCGCAGTCTCCGCCGTTTGGTTCCACTTCAACTCCACAACAAGCGCCGGATAGTCATTTCGGTACTCCGGTTTTGGAACGAAAACGAAGTCTGCGAAGCCCCTGCCTGTGGGCAGCTCTCGAACCGGCTTAAAGTAATATTGCATAGCACTCAGGTATGCAATCGCCAAGACGCTGCTCAAGGAGTTTTCATTGTTGTACTGGATGGCAGAAACATAGTCATCATGGATTTTCTCAACCTGAGTGGCTACTGCATCGCCATCCATATCCAATGTCGCATTCAGCAACTTCTCAGACTCCTGCTGGAACAGCAACATCTCATTCCAATGCTTGCTTTCCACCGCAAGTGTCAATTCCTGCCGGATTTCCTCATTCGGAACGAACGCTGTTTTTCGGTTCTGGTCATATCCCAAGTAGCCAAGATGGATCATATATGTCAAAACATCATCTTTGCTTTGGATATTAACGGTATCGTTCTTGAAGGTAGCCGTGTTTACTTTAACTTCCCCACCGGAAAGCATTTCAATGATTGCCGTTTTCAGCCCATCATAGTTCATGTTGATAAGGGGAACGATTGCTTCATAGGAAGCCGTTTCCGACCAGTAGCTCTTAAACTCTCCCTTCAGCATAACGCTGACAACAGCTCTGGGATTATAAACTTGGTAATCCCGCAGCAAGTAACCATCGTACCACTTTTTTACCTTGTCAAAGTCTTTGTGGTACTCCTCGCAAAGATTCTTAACTTCTTCTTCCGTAAAGCCAATGAAAGGTGCCAACGTGCCGGCACTGACCATGGTAAACTCATCGAAGTTATTCAAGGCCGACTGCGTTTTTTCCTTTTTGATTGGCAGAATGCCGGTGAGGTATGCAAGCTGAATGTATTTTGTCGGCTCTGTACCTTTGAATAAGCCTCTCAGGAAATAGATATATTCTTCTTGAACAGCCTTATTGGTTGCTTCATCTCGGATCAGAATATCCCATTCATCAATAATCACAATAAATTTCTGACCGGTCGAGTTTCTGATACGCGACAAAGCGTCCGCCAATGTCAACACTTCGTTAGGAAGAACTTCAGGGTAGTACTCTTTTAGTTCCTCCAAAACCGATTGCGTAATGTAGGATATAATACTTTTGATGTCTGCACAGCTGGACAAAAACCATTGTACATCTATATGGATCACATCATACTTGTTGAGATGCTTTTTGAAGTCGCTACTCTTGCCGATTGTAAGCCCATCGAACATCTTTTCTGAATCGCAGCCTTTGCTGTAATAGGCTGCCAGCATATTAGCCGTATAGGACTTACCAAATCTCCGGGGGCGGCTATTGCAGATATATGCTTCTGGTGTATCAAGAACGCTGTTGGTATATTCCAGCAGACCCGTTTTATCCATATAAATTTTTGAATTCAGTGCAACTTGAAACGCACTATTATCCGGATTCACGAATCTTCCCATTTCGCCAAAGCCTCCTTCAGAAGTCATTTATTTCTAACCATTCAAATGACATTAGTATAGTCATATAGTACCATTTATCGATACAAATAGCAAGTTGGAAATTTCCCTATAATAGTACAAAAAGCGCCGCAGCATGGATTTCTTTCATAGCATGATCTATCATCGCAGACACCTCATCTGCTATGACGATGATTAAATTTTGCCATATGGAATCCTGCTTTCTGCATATAATCTTCAAAAATATATGCAGATAAAACTCGAAAGGCGCAATAAGCCACAAATTGCGATAATTTTCCTTCGATGAACCTGTCAGATGTCATCTGTTTGAACCATTCGGAATTCCCGAATAGTTGCCATCACGGTCTATTCCTCATCCGAATTATAATATTACCATTTACTGATTCAAATAGCAAATCTAGCGTCATTCCATAACGACACAATAATGCCGTGGAAGTATTTCCTCCACGGCACGATCTGTCGTTATAGCTGTGCGTTTCTCTCCCTCTGCAAATTCCAGACAGGCAACCCTTCCCGGCGCTTTGTCTCGCATCGCTTTGCAGCCATGCGATATGTTTTCTCGCATCTTGGCACGCTCGTGGAATCCAGTCATGGCGCTGCTTCCCCAATGCGGTACAGCAGAGGACGCTATTCACTTTTTCGGAGGTTTGGAACCTCCTAATACATAAGAGAACAGCGAATCGGATTTTTTCCACAACTTTTTCAATTTTCTTTTTTTACCAGAAATATATCCACACGCATATCTTTCCACAAACCGGGGTGGATCTTAATCCCACGCGATTTCTGATACTCATAGGCTGTCACAAAGTCAACCGCAAAACTCAAAAGTGGTATCTTTTCATCCAGCACGCTCACCTGATTTTCTTGACAGCTTTCCAGCCATTCCACCAACTTACGCTTTCTTTTGGTTCGGCTCATGTTCAAAAAGAAATCCTGTGGACGACATATTGTCGCGCAATCGGGTCCAGCACTTTCTTTATCCTGCTTGCCGATTTGCTCTTTCTCAATATCATAGGGAACGCCACTTTTATAGGTAACCATCGCTATCGGCTGCCTTTCCGATTGGATAGGCATGATCTGCTGCACATTCATCAACTGCAACATCCAAATGTAGTGGTTATTGCTTTTTACAATCCGGTTGGTATACCTGTCCAGAAAGCCCGGCTCTATTTTACCATCCGGAAAAGAGGCATCATCGCTGAGTGCAGCCTCGATGCTGTGCATATCTAATCTTGCTTTAGGACGCTGTTCCTGTATGGAACTTTGCAGTAAGCCTTCGACATTTATAATCTCATTGTTGATTTCCGTACTTTTGCTTAAGAAATCATCCATAGTTATGCTTCGGCTTGCCCGCTGGCTGACAAGATCGTCCAATTCCTCATTCAGCGCAGAGAGCTTGTTCTCCAGCTGGTTTCCATCATTCGGTGTGCCGGTAGTGTTCAGATTTGCATCCAACATCCGCAAAAGACCCAGTATATCCTCGGCATTTTCTTTCCAAACTGTACGGAACACTTCCCTTGCCATCAATTCCAGCTTCCATTCAGATGCGTATGGTGCCGGACAAGGAATACCGTTCAGTGCTCTGGCGGCATCTTTCTTTTTGAACATTTTCGACCGTGCACAGATAAGCCGCATATTTTTCCCACCGTTGGCCGTTTTATCGTAGCCTTCGATTTGGAATCGCATCCCACAATCGCAAAACAGAATTTTCGTCCATTTGTTCTGCGGAAAGGACACACCAAATTTATGGGCACGACCATCTTTTCCTTTGACAAATGCAGCTCGCTTACTGCGGATCTGATTGCAGGTTTCCCATAGCTCCTCTGAGACGATTGGCTCAAAGTTTCCCTTTACAAGAACAAAGTCCTCCTCGCTGTGATTGATGCGGTTATGGCTGAGAAAGTCATCAATATGGGATTTATTATAGGTCATATAGCCCTTGTAAGTGGGCTTGCGGAGTACCCGTGATACCTTGCTCGCCGTCCAGCTCAGGCCACCACCGCCATCCTTGCGGTTTTCTTCTATAAGCATTTTGGCAACAGTCGTTTCTCCGTGCCCCTCGGCGTACAGATTAAAGATTCTGCGCACCGTTGCCGCCTGTTCCTCATTGATTACATAAGTTCCATCCACACGGTCATAACCGATAATATTACCGCTGCCATAGAGTACACCTTTCTCACGGCTCATCTTCTGTCCGGCTTTTACGCGCTCACTGGTCTTGCGGCTTTCATCTTGGGCAATGCTCGCCATAATGGTCAAGCGAACTTCTCCATCACCGTCCATTGTCCAGATGCCATCATTTACAAAATAGACTTCCACGCCGTATTGCTTCAGTCCTCGCGTAGCATTCAACGCATCCACCGTGTTACGCGCAAACCTCGACAATTCACGGGTGACAATCAAGTCAAAGCGGTGTTCCTTTGCGTGCTCTATCATCCGCATAAATGATGGACGTTTCTTCATTTGGGTACCGGTTATGCCTTCGTCTATGTACTGCGCTACAACGGTCCAGTTGGGATTGCGTAATGCAAGGTCTGTATACCATTCCATCTGATTTCCCAGCGCAGATAGCTGTTCCTCATGTTCTGTTGAAACGCGGCCATAAAACACCACCCTGCGCGGTCGATTCTTGTAATTCCCAATATAGTCTGTCATTTCGAACGCCTCCTTGTTCTTTCATTGTACAAGGGGCAAATTCATAAGGGAAATGTACAAAAACGCTGGTACACTTGCCATCCTTGTATGAGCGTTGCTGCTCTATACTATAAGAGTACGTTCTCTTGATTTTTTTCCACAATCACTATTTTTAGTTTATTGCACTTGACATACATCAAGTAGCCATGCCACGCGGATAGCATTTTTCAGAACATATCAACAAAAATGACCCTGCACGATTCTGTGCAGGATCAAAATATATATTCGTTTTACTTTCGTACATAACTGGTTGATGGGCCGGCTCCGACTTTTTCAAATAACTATTTCGAAAAATCAGCCGGGCTATCAAACTGGAATTTGTTATTCTCCTATGGAGGCACCGCTATCGTCTTTAAGGCCACAAATCGCAACTATACCATTATTTTTATAACTTACAACGAGAGTAGTGTCATTCCCAAGTTTCCAACATGCAGTGCTGTTTTCACTGGTATCAGGCTTCCCCCATACCTCTCTAAGCTGGTCAATATGGTACCCTGGCAAAAGGCTATTAACATCGGCTTCACTTATTTCTGCGCAACGCCAGCGAGGGACACGGCATCATCAAGATGGGCAACAGTGTATTACCATTCCCCAATCTGGAGCCCAAGGATAGTGATGTCTATCAGCTCATCACAACGAAACCGGGAGAAAGGAAGAAGCAGGAATGATTTTGCATAAAGAAAAGGCGGGTCGGAGTCCGCCTTAGAGTCAGTGGCAGTTTAGTAC
>OHYH01000654.1_pt1 | contig 11953 bp, 10 predicted proteins | sample 1580211 | NCBI WGS metagenome assembly OHYH01 (sample SAMEA3882528, study PRJEB24775) | human gut metagenome | biome: human-associated habitat; feature: intestine environment; material: feces | place: Netherlands | collected 2009/2010 | reverse complement strand
CGATACGCGCACACTTTCTGTGCGGCTTGTCAGGACCGTTGTTCAGCTCGATCATAGAGTACATGATTCTTCTCTGTACCGGTTTCAAACCATCTCTTACATCCGGCAGGGCACGGGACGCAATAACACTCATCGCGTAGTCGATATAAGAGGTTTCCATTGTCTGTTTCAGATCCACTTCGTGGACTTTGTCAAATATATTGTCTTCCATCAATCTCTCAGAGATTTAATTATCCCTGTTCCTCCTTTCTTCTACACGCTTATATTATACATCCAGATTCTTAACGTATTTTGCATTCTCAACGATGAACTCACGTCTTGGCTCTACTTTGTCACCCATCAGTGTCGTAAATGTCAGGTCCAGTTCGCTCGTTGTCTCATCATCCATCGTTACACGTAACAGGATACGGTGTTCCGGATCCATGGTTGTCTCCCAGAGCTGTTCTGCATCCATCTCTCCAAGACCTTTGTAACGCTGGATCTTGTTATTTCCGTCACGTCCGATTTCTGTCAGAATCTGATTCAGTTCATCATCGTCGTATGCATACCATACTTTCTTGTTCTTCTCCACCTTGTATAATGGCGGCTGTGCAAGATACACATATCCCTGTTTGATAAGCTCAGGCATAAAACGATACAGGAAAGTCAGCAGAAGGGTTGCGATGTGCGCACCATCGACATCGGCATCAGTCATAATAATAATCTTATGATAACGAAGTTTACTGATATCAAAATCTTCATGAATTCCTGTTCCGAAAGCTGTGATCATAGCTTTGATCTCTGCATTTGCATAAATCTTATCCAGACGTGCTTTCTCTACATTCAGGATCTTACCTCTCAGTGGAAGGATAGCCTGTGTTACACGATTTCTGGCTGTTTTTGCAGAGCCACCGGCGGAATCTCCCTCTACAATGTAGATTTCACAGTTCTCAGGATTCTTATCTGAACAGTCTGCAAGCTTTCCAGGAAGTGACATATTATCAAGTGCTGATTTTCTTCTGGTCAGATCACGAGCCTTACGTGCAGCCTCACGTGCTCTCTGTGCAAGAACTGATTTCTCTACTGTAGTTTTCGCTACTGTTGGATTCTGCTCAAGGAAAATCTCAAGCTGCTTGCTCACCACGCTGTCAACAGCCCCTCTTGCTTCACTGTTTCCAAGCTTCTGTTTTGTCTGACCTTCAAACTGTGGTTCCCCGATCTTGATACTGATAACTGAAGTCAATCCTTCACGGATATCTTCACCACTTAAGTTATCTTCTTTCTCTTTCAGAAGGTTATTCTTTCTCGCATAATCATTAAACGTTGATGTCAATGCCATCTTAAATCCAGATAAATGTGTACCACCTTCCGGTGTAATGATATTATTTACAAAACTTAAGGATGTCTCATTGTAAGAATCGTTATGCTGGAATGCAACTTCAACATACACACCATCTTTTTCACCCTCACAATAGATCACATCTGGATAAAGTGCTTCTTTCCCCTTGTTCAGGTAAGTCACAAATTCTTTAATACCACCTTCATAGTGGAACGTTTCAGAAACCTGTTCTTCCCCACGATCATCTGTTAAGACGATTTTTAAATTCTTTGTTAGGAAAGCTGTCTCCCTTAACCTTCTCTTCAGCGTATTATAATCAAAATCAATCGTCTCAAAAATCGTTGCATCTGGATAAAATGTAACCGTTGTTCCAGTTTTATCTGTATCTCCAAGAACTTTCAGCGGATAACATACTTTTCCTCTCTCATAACGCTGTTTGTGAATATGTCCTTCCTTGCAGACTGTAACTTCCAACCAGTCAGATAAAGCATTAACCACAGAAGATCCTACACCATGAAGACCTCCGGATACTTTATATCCTCCACCGCCGAATTTACCGCCGCCCATTATCCTCAACCGTTACAGAGCCGTCTTTGTTCAATGTTACGATGATCGTATCACAGAATCCAGCCAGAGATTCATCTACGGCATTATCTACAATTTCGTATACCAGATGATGAAGTCCTTTTTCTGATGTACTTCCAATGTACATTCCGGGTCTTTTACGCACAGCTTCTAACCCTTCCAGAATCTGGATCTGATCAGCTCCATATTCTCCATTTTTTTGTGTACCCATAGTTTCCTCCTAATTTTCCTTTACAATTTTTCCTGCTTTTATCTGAAACATCCGTTGGATCGGCAGATGTTTACTAATAAATTCATCCAGACCTGTACAGGTAATGATCGTCTGCGTATCCTTGATACTCTCTAGTAAATACGTCTTACGATTACTGTCAAGTTCAGATAAAACATCATCAAGCAGCAGGATCGGTGACTCTTTCATCACTTCTCTCATCAACTGGATCTGTGCCAGCTTCAAAGAGAGCGCTGCTGTCCGCTGCTGCCCTTGGGAACCATATTTGCGGATATCAATCCCATTCACAATAAAACTGATATCATCCCTGTGCGGTCCCACTGTCGTTGTAGAGTATTTTAAATCTTTTTGTCTCTTTTTTTTAAGTTCCGTTAAATAACTATCATACCCTACATTGCGATCATATTCCAGTAAAATTTGTTCTTTTCCACCAGTTAATTTATTGTGAATTTTTTGACAAACTTCACCTAAATGTTTGATAAATTTTTCACGATATTTAATAACTTCCGAACCATATTTTACAAGTTGAATATCCCATGCTTCTAACGTATCTATCAGATTATTCTGAAAACGTATTTGTTTTAATAAATTATTTCTCTGTATCAAAATCTTATTATAATTTGTCAGTTGATACAAATACAGACGTTCCATCTGCGACAATTCAATATCCAGAAATTTTCTTCTCTCACTAGGACCACTTTTTACGATCTTTAAATCTTCTGGAGAAAACAAAATTACCGGAATCTGCCCAAGTAGATCACTTGATCTTCTGATCGGAATCTTGTCAATTGCCACACCTTTTGCTTTATTTTTCTTAAGATGCATATCTAACTGATGGTCGATTCCCTGCTTTTCAAAATGAATTCTTATGTGAGCTTCATTTTCTTCAAACTTTATTAACTCTCGATCCTTGTTTCCTCGATGCGATTTGGTTGTTGCACTCAGATAAATAGATTCCAGAATATTAGTCTTTCCCTGGGCATTATCTCCATACAATAAATTGGTTCCACTCGCAAAATTCATGGAAAGTTCATCATAATTCCGATAATTTTTTAATTCCAAAGATTTAATAATCATACTACTCCCACACTATTTTACAATGCGAATTTCCTGTCCATCAAAAGACACAACTTCACCGCCATATAATTTTTTTCCTCTTCTTGTTTCAACTTCTCCGTTTACAAGAACTTCTCCATCCTGAATGACAATTTTTGCTACAACTCCAGAATCTACCAGTCCAGCAGCTTTTAATGCCTGACCAAGTTTAATAAATTCATCTTTAAGTTTAATTTCCATCTAAAAAATCCTTTCTAATGATTAAAATTAACCGGAAGAATCAGATAATTATATGTTCCGGCATCATCTTTGATATAACAAGGTGCTTTCGGATTTACAAGATAAATATTGATTTCTTCATCATCGATTACTCGAAGAACATCCATTAAAAACTTAGGATTAAAGCCAATTAAGAGATCTCTTCCTTCTTTTTGAATCAAAATTTCTTCTTCCATTGATCCAAAGAAAGAATTAATATTTAATTTTAATGAATGATCCGTAATATTGATAATTATTGGTTTTTTATCAGATTCACGAATCAAAAGACTCGCTCTGTCGATACAATTTAAAAATTCTTTTTTGTTAATTGTAATCTTTGTTTCATAATCACTAGATAACATCTGGCTTATCTTATAATATTCCCCTTCCAGCAATCTTGAAACAACTCTTGTATTATCAAATTCAAATAAAATATGTTTTGAAGTTACATAAATTGAAACATTTTCATCCATTTCTCCAGAAATGATCTTCACAATTTCTTGTAAAGTTTTCCCAGGAACGACAACTTTAAACGGATCATAATGATCTTTTAATTCAATATGTCTGATAGAAATTCGATGTCCATCTAAAGATACAACACTTAATTGGTCATCTTTCACTTCAAATAATTCACCAGTCATTAATTTTGTATTTTCATTGTCAGAAATTGAAAAAATTGTTTGACGAATTACTTCTTTTAATGAAAACTGTGACAAAGTGATGCTTTGATTTTTCTCAATCTCTGGTAAAGAAGGAAATTCTTCTCCTTCCTGTCCCATAATCTGAAAACATGCTTTTTCACAAGTAATCGTTGCTTTATACTGATCATCAGTTTCTATCATTACATCATTATCTGGTAATTTTCGTACAATTTCAGAAAAAAGTTTTGCTTCAATTGCAATTTTACCAGGTGCATCAATATGACCATCAATGGTTGTTTCAATTCCAAGTTCCATATCATTTGCTGTTAATCTGATATTTCCTGCAACTGCCTCAATTAAGATACATTTCAAAATTGGAAGAGTTGTATTATTTGATACTGCTTTTGAAACAATGGAAACAGCATGCACTAAATTAGATTTTGTACATATGATTTTCATAATTGTGAATAACTCCTTTCGGTGTCAGATTGTTGTTAAATAAATAAATAAAAGTCGTAGTAATAGTCGTAGTAGCTGTGGATATGGGGATAACCTTAAAAAACCGCTAAGGATAAAGCTTTATAATGGTTGATAAAATGTTCAAAAGTTGATGAAAATCAGAGGATAATCATAGATTTATCAACATCACCAAAATCAGCAAAAATACTAATACACAGGATATCCACAGGTTATCCACGGAAAATGTGGATAACTATCGAAAAAATGTGGAAAAAATAAAAATTAATCCATTTTTTTAGTAATAACATCAATAACCTTGCTTAATTCAGGGTCTTTGTCTAAGTCTTTTTCAATTTTTTCAATGCCATGAATGACAGTAGAATGATCACGTTTTCCAATGATCTCACCAATCTTAACAAGAGACTGATCCGTCATTTTCTTGCATAAATACATACAAATCTGGCGTGGATAGGCGATATCATGACTTCTTTTTTTGGAAATGATATCACTTGTCTGAATATTAAAATGTTCTGCAACTGTTTGCATGATCAATTCAGGTGTAATAGCCTGTTTTGTTTTATTATCGATCAGATCTTGAAGAGCAATTTTGGATAATTCAAGGTCAATTGGTTTTTTATTTAATTTGGAATAAACCTTAATTTTGTTTAATGCACCTTCGAGGTCACGAATATTAGACTTAATGTGTGTTGCAATGTAATCAAAAATTTCATCATCAATATAAATATTGTCTAATTCCGCACGTTTTCTAAGGATCGCAACTTTTGTTTCATAGTTTGGAGGCTGAATATCAACTGGTAGTCCCCAGCTGAAACGGCTTCGAAGTCTCTCTTCTAAAACATCCAGTTCTTTTGGAGGTTTATCAGAAGAAAGAATGATCTGTTTTTTAGAGTTATAAAGTGCATTAAAAGTATGGAAAAATTCCTGCTGAGTACTTTCTTTACCAATAACGAACTGAATATCATCGACTAATAAAACATCGATATTACGGTATTTACTGCGCAACTCTTCCTGTTTTTTGTGCTGAATTGAATTGATAACTTCATTTGTAAAATCTTCACTTGTTACATATAAAACATTCAAAGAACTATTATGTTCAATGATATAATGTGCGATGGAGTGCATTAAATGAGTCTTTCCAAGACCTGCACCTCCATATAAAAACAGCGGATTATAGGCTTCCGCTGGAGCTTCCGCAACAGCAATACTTGCGGCATGTGCCATGCGGTTATTGTCGCCGATTACGAATGTATCAAAAGTATAGCGGGGATTTAAGTTATTATTATCATGTTCAGGTGCAGCAGCAGGAGTTTCTTGTGGTTTTTCTCCTTCTTTTTCAAGTTCGAACTCGATATCGTATTTCTTTCCTGTCAGATCAGAAATAGCAAGGGAAATATAAAAATCGTACATTTTTTTCTTGATAAACTGAATACCCCGCTCATCGTATTTTGCATCCAGAGACAGAATGATCTTATTTGACTGGACATCTTTGATATGTAATGGCTTAATCCAGGCATTGATCGCAGCACTGGAGACGTCATGCTCTTGCTCAAGCTTGACTAATACATCATCCCAAATTTTCTCAATTTCGTTTTTCATGGATAACATAAATCCCTTTCTAAATCATATTTTTATAAATGTGCATAGTACGACACTATATTTAGTGTATAACAAAAGATTTCTTTTTTCAATCGAAAAATAAAAGTTGCCCACATATTGTGGATAAGTTGTTCCACATTATACACATGTCAAAAAACGAGAAAAAACAAAGGAATTTGACAAATACTGTGTTTATAATTCACATTTTATCACCAAGTTATACACAAGTTATCTACAAATTGTGGATAACTTGCGCGTAAAACACAATATATATGAAATTCTATAAGAAAGTGAAAAAAGCTTAGAATTTACTTGACTTTTTGGCGTTTCTCTGTCTATAATAGGAGTGATGTTTTTACGAATATATTATTCATATATATAACGCATAAAATTTTGTTAAGGAGGTGTTTTAGAATGAAAATGACATTTCAGCCAAAGAAAAGACAGAGATCTAAGGTTCATGGATTTAGAAAAAGAATGAGCACTGCAAACGGAAGAAAAGTTCTGAAGAGCAGAAGAGCAAAAGGAAGAAATAGATTATCAGCTTAGGTCGCAGAGATGTGACCTTTTCTTTTCTCTATTAATAAGGAAGAGAACCATGAAGAATTATCATTCATTAAGAAATAATAAAGAGTTCCAGATGGTATATAATGAAGGAAAATCCAAAGCTAATAAGTACTTGGTCCTTTATTATAGGAAGAATGACCTAGAATATAACCGCCTGGGAATATCAGTAAGTAAAAAAGTTGGAAATAGTGTAGTGCGTCATAGAACTACACGCTTAATTCGTGAAAGCTATCGTTTGAATCAGGATAATTTAAAAACAGGATATGATATGGTAGTAATTGCAAGACAAACTGCAAAAGGAAAGGACTGCCATACGATTGAAAGTGCATTTTTACATTTGGTAGATCTGCATCATCTAAGAAGAGTTGAACACAATTGAAGAAGATTTTAATATCCATTATCAGGTTTTACAGAAAATATTTATCGAAATTAAAGGGAAGAGGAACATGTATATATGTTCCGACTTGTTCGGAATATGCCATAGAAGCATTGGAGAAGCACGGAGTTGTCAAAGGGAGTCTTTTGGCAATTTTTAGAATATTACGATGTAATCCATTTTCAAAAGGCGGATATGACCCTGTTCCGGAAGTAAGGAAAGGAAAAAGGTGCAAAAAATGATGTTATTGGCACAAGCCCAGCAGAGCACGGGTAACGGAGGAATCTTAGCTCCGTTTGTAATTATTTTTGGTTGGATCATTCGAGCAATCTATAGTGGATTAGCAACAATGGGTATCTATAATGTTGGTTTATGTATTATTTTATTTACATTGGTTTCTAAATTGATCTTATTACCTGTTACTATGAAACAGCAGAGATCTATGAAGATCAATCAGCATATGCAGCCAGAGATTAATAAGATTACAAAAAAATATCGTAATAAAAGAGACCAGGCATCTATGATGAAACAGCAGGAAGAGATTCAGCAGGTGTACGATAAATATGGTACATCGATGTCAGCAGGATGCCTTCCGTTACTGATTCAGATGCCGCTGTTATTTGCTTTGTACCCGGTTATCTATAATATCCAGAAATATGTTCCGGAGATCAAGACAGCTCCAAAGGCTGTAAATGTATTCCTGACACTTCCGGATCTGACTATCTCACCTATGCAGATGATCAAGAACAGCGGAAGCTATGGTTTCCCGGCAATCATGATCATTATTACTGCGATTTTACTTCCGGTATTATCAGGTCTGACACAGTATGGAAGTATCAAGCTTTCACAGGCTATTTCAGGCCAGCAGCTGGACAAAGATAACCCGATGGCGTCTACAATGAACACGATGAATATCACAATGCCACTGTTTTCGGTATTTATGGTATTCTCACTTCCGACAGGTATCGGTCTGTACTGGATCGTCAGTGCGGTAGTACGTTGTGTTCAGCAGGTATTTATCAATAAGCACTTAAGCAAGATTTCTGTAGAAGAGATTCTGGAGCAGAATAAGGAAAAGGCTGAGGAAAAACGTGTAAAACGTGGCGAGAAGAATGAACGTATCGCAGCAATGGCTCAGATGAATACCAAGAATATGAACAATCAGAACCAGAAGAAGAGACAGAGTACATCGAACCTGAGTGAAAAAGAAAGAGAAGCCAAGGTAGAAAACGCACACAAGAAAGCTGAAAATGCGAAGAAAGGAAGTCTCGCATCAAAAGCAAACATGGTGAAGAAATTTAACGAAAATGATTAGGGGGCGCTGTCATGGAGGATTACATTACTGTATCGGCAAAGACATTGGACGATGCGATCACCGAAGCGTTAGTTCAGTTAGGTGTAACAAGTGATCGCTTAGATTATATTGTTGTTGAAAAAGGAAGCGAAGGTTTCCTTGGAATCGGAAGAAAGCAGGCAGTAATCAAAGCCCGCAGAAAACGAGAAGAAAAACCGGTTGAAGAGACAGTGGAAGAAAGTAAAGTTGAAACACCGGTAAAAGAAGAAGTAAAACCAGAGAAGAAGACAGAGAAGAAGCCGGCAAAAGAGCATTCTCATACAAAGAAAAATGTAAGAGAAGAAAAACCGGAAGTAAAATCTGAGCCAAAGAAAGAAGTAGAACTTGCAAAAGTTGAACCACAGACGATCGAGACATGTGAAAAGTTCATTTACGATGTGATGAATGCAATGGGCATGGATGATGTAAAAGTTACATCTGTTGTAGATGAAGAAGGAGCACTTTCCATCAATATGGAAGGAAGCAACATGGGTATCCTGATCGGAAAACGCGGACAGACACTTGATTCTCTGCAGTATCTTACAAATCGTGTTGCCAACAAGATGCAGGATGGCTATGTAAGAGTGAAACTCGATACAGAGGATTACAGAAGAAGAAGAAAAGAAACACTGGAAAATCTTGCAAAGAACATTGCAAGCAAAGTAAAGAGAACAAGAAAGACAGTTTCTCTTGAGCCAATGAATCCATACGAGAGAAGAATCATTCACTCTGCGCTGCAGTCTGACCCGGCAGTATCCACACACAGTGAAGGTGAAGAGCCGTACAGAAGAGTTGTGGTAACACTGGTAAGAAACAGAAATAATCGATAATTAAGAGACAGGGGTCTTTAAGCGGCCCCTGTCTTTTTTTCACTCAAATGTATATTGGAGGAAATTATGGAACAATTATATAACTCCACGATTGCCGCAATATCTACGGCAATGAGTAATTCGGGAATAGGAATTGTACGAATGAGCGGACCGGAAGCATTTCAGATCGCAGACCGGGTATATAAGGGGAAAAAAGAGAAAAAACTATGTGATCAGAAGTCACATACCATTCATTATGGATATATTGTTGATGGAGAACAGGTAATTGACGAGGTCCTGGTCATGCTGATGCGCGGGCCGCACAGCTATACCGGTGAAGACACGGTAGAGATCAACTGTCACGGCGGTGTCTATGTGGTAAAACGAATTCTCGAAGTCCTGATCAAAAACGGTGCACGCCCGGCAGAGCCGGGAGAGTACACTAAGCGTGCATTCCTGAACGGAAGACTGGATCTTTCGCAGGCAGAAGCAGTTGGTGATCTGATCGCATCGCAGAACGAATATGCATTGCAGAGTTCGGTAAGCCAGTTAAAAGGAAATATCAAAGATAAGATTAGCGAAATGCGCGAAAAGATCCTGTATCATACTGCATTTATCGAGACTGCACTGGACGATCCGGAGCATATCAGTGTTGACGGCTATGGAGAAACACTGAAAAAAGTCGTCGATGAGATCATGGAAGCAATGAAAAGATTGCTAGATAGCTGTGATGATGGTAGGATTATAAAAGAGGGCGTACGCACAGTCATCCTCGGGAAACCGAATGCGGGAAAATCCTCTCTGTTAAATGTACTTCTCGGAGAAGACCGGGCAATCGTTACTGATATTGCCGGTACGACAAGAGATGTACTGGAAGAACACCTGAATCTGAAGGGCATTTCCTTAAATATTATGGATACTGCCGGTATCCGTGATACGGAAGATGTGGTGGAGAAGATCGGTGTTGATCGTGCGAAAGAATATGCGGACAAGGCAGACCTGATCCTGTATGTGATCGATGCATCCAGACCACTGGATGAAAATGATGCAGAGATCCTGCATCTGATCAAAGGCAAACGTGCGATCATCCTGTTAAATAAATCCGATCTGGATATGCAGGTGACAAAAGAACAGGAAGAACTGCCGGAAGAATTTCCGGTGATCGAGATCTCTGCAAAGAATGTACAGGGAATCGAAGAGCTGGAAGATACGTTAAAGGAGATGTTCTTCCAGGGAGAACTGACATTTAATGATGAAATCTATATTACAAATGTGAGACAGAAAACAGCGCTTCAGGATGCATATGCTGCACTGGAACGTGTGAATGACAGCATTGCCGCGGATATGCCGGAGGATTTCTATTCGATCGACCTTATGGATGCGTATGAAGCTCTCGGTAATATCACCGGCGAAACGATAGGAGAAGATTTGGTTAATGAGATATTCAGCAAATTCTGTATGGGAAAATAAAGATAAATATGATGTCGTAGTCATCGGTGCCGGCCACGCAGGTTGTGAGGCAGCACTGGGCTTTCAGACACTGGTATTTACCGTAAGTGTGGACAGCATTGCGATGATGCCGTGTAATCCGAATATCGGCGGAAGCTCGAAAGGACATCTGGTAAGAGAGCTGGATGCCCTTGGCGGAGAGATGGGAAAGGTCATCGACCGTACATTTATCCAGTCAAAAATGTTAAATAAATCCAAGGGTCCTGCGGTACATTCGCTCCGTGCACAGGCAGACAAAGCAGTGTACAGCAGAACGATGCGCCGCGTACTGGAGGCTCAGGAGAATCTGGAGATCAAACAGGGAGAGGTTGCCAATCTCCTTGTGGAAGATGGAAAGATCACGGGAGTGCAGACATTTTCCGGTGCAACATATCACTGTAAGGCGGTTATCATCTGTAGCGGAACTTACCTGAAAGCACGATGCATTTATGGTGATGTGAGTCAGTATACAGGCCCGAACGGACTGCAGGCGGCCAATCATCTGACTGACTGTCTGAAAGAACTGGGCATTAAAATGTACCGTTTTAAGACAGGAACACCTGCCAGAGTAGACCGGAAAACAGTTGATTTCAGCAAGATGGAAGAACAGTTCGGAGATGAAAGAGTGGTACCATTTTCATTTACCACGAATCCGGACGATGTGCAGATCGACCAGGCATCCTGCTGGCTGACTTATACAAATGAGACGACACATGAGATCATCCGTGCCAATTTGGACAGATCGCCGCTATATTCCGGCATGATCGAGGGTACGGGACCGAGATATTGTCCGTCTATCGAAGATAAAGTGGTAAAATTTGCGGACAAAAAACGTCATCAGGTATTCCTGGAACCGGAAGGGCTGGAGACAGATGAGATGTACATCGGCGGAATGTCAAGTTCGCTGCCTGAAGATGTACAGTATGCAATGTACCGCAGTGTTCCGGGACTGGAGCATGTGAAGATCGTGCGGAATGCGTATGCGATCGAGTATGACTGTATCGATGCGAGACAGTTAAAACCATCACTGGAATTCCGCAATATCAGCGGCTTATTCAGTGCCGGTCAGTTCAACGGAAGCTCGGGCTATGAAGAAGCTGCCGCACAGGGCCTTATAGCGGGCATAAATGCCGCCAGAAAGCTGCAGGGCAAGGAATCCTTAGTGTTAGACCGCTCAGAGGCTTATATCGGCGTTCTGATCGATGATCTGGTTACAA
>OHYH01000651.1_pt1 | contig 12008 bp, 8 predicted proteins | sample 1580211 | NCBI WGS metagenome assembly OHYH01 (sample SAMEA3882528, study PRJEB24775) | human gut metagenome | biome: human-associated habitat; feature: intestine environment; material: feces | place: Netherlands | collected 2009/2010 | reverse complement strand
AGTTGGAGTTTCAGGTGCAGCCTGCAGGTATGGCATTCAAAAGACATTGACATAGCGCAATTTTTGATGTATAAAAGTGAAAAATGTGTAAAATCTCTGGACGAATTTCGTAAAGTGTGTATAATGTAGAAAGTAATATGCAGTTATAAGGTTTATAGCAATTCTCGTAAATAATGCATTTAAGAGGATCGCTACAGGTAATTGTTCGATGTTAATTATTCTGTGAGAGTACTGAGCAGATATCGATTTTTTAGTTGACAGAAATTATACATTATTTTATGAAATTGCTGTAATCAGGTAAGTCCTCTAGCGAAGAGTAATAAGCAGTGAATATAAAGAATAACAAGAGGTGACAGAAAATGAAACATGAAGTAAATGCAATGGGAAAACAGTGCCCGATTCCGGTAGTGATGACAAAGAAGGTTATTGATAATGCGGCAGTCGGTGATGAGATTGAAATTCTGATCGATAATGAAACTGCAGTGAATAATCTGAGCAGACTTGCAAATAAAACAGGCTGTACGTTTGTATCTGAAAAACTGGGAGACAAAAAGTATCAGGTGAAGATGGCAGTAAAGACTGAACAGACAGGTGGTACCTTGGAAGAAGAGGAATTTGTCTGCGAAGCACCGCATAAAAAAGTGACGGTAGCGGTAATCTCCTCAAATGTTATGGGAAATGGTGATGATGAACTGGGAAAGATTTTGATCAAAGGATTTATCTATGCCCTTTCTCAGATGGAAACACATCCGGATACAATCCTTTTCTATAATGGAGGTGCAAAACTTACAACAGAAGACTCTGAAAGTCTGGAAGATCTGAAAAAGATGGAAGAAGAAACATTTGCAAAAATCATTATGGGAAAAGCAGATATCAGCGAATTCGATACTTTCGTTGAAAACTGGAAGAATCAGGGTGGTGACCAGATTCTCAAAGAAATCAACGATGAATTAAGTAAGTAAAAGAGACGGCGGCTGATGGTGTTCATTAGCCGCTGTTCCTTAATTGGAGGTATAAAATGCGGGAAAACAAAGTAATCTACGGGCTGATAGGATATGGTGGAATGGGCAGATGGCATACAGAAATCCTGTCAAATGTACCGGAAATTGAAATTGGTGGTATCTATGATATCAAGGAAGAAAAGAGAATAGAAGCAAAAGAAAAAGGTTTTTCTGTGTATGGCTCGGAAGAGGAAATGTTATCAGACCCGGATATTGATGTCGTGCTGATTGCCACTCCAAATGACTGCCATAAGCCGATTGCAATCCGTGCTATGCATGCGGGGAAAAACGTGATATCAGAGAAACCGGTGACTCTGTCATCTTCTGATCTTCAGGAGATGGAAAATGTTGCCAAAGAAACCGGAAAGTTCCTGACAGTACACCAGAACAGGCGCTGGGATGATGATTTCCTGATCATACGAAAGCTTGTAGAGGAGCAGAAGCTGGGGCATGTCTTCCGGATAGAAAGCCGTGTGCATGGTTCAAGGGGTATTCCGGGTGACTGGAGAAAAGAAAAAATACATGGTGGCGGAATGGTTCTTGACTGGGGTGTACATTTGCTGGATCAGATTCTGTATCTTTACGGAGATAGAAAAATTGAAACTGTATATGCATCACTTACCCATATTACCAATCAGGAAGTGGATGATGGGTTCACCACAATCCTGACATTTGAAGGCGGAACGGAAGTCTTAGTTGAAGTAGGTACCAATAATTATATTTCCCTGCCAAGATGGTATGTACTGGGTGAAGATGGTACTGCGGTAATCAGGGACTGGCAGTTAAATGGTGAGATCATACGGAAAACAGGCATAACCGAAGAGAAAGTAGTGCCGGTAAAGACAGCAGCAGGTCTGACCAAAACCATGGCTCCGAGACGGGAAGATACAATCGTGAAAGAAGAGCTGCCACATGTGTCCGGAGATATTGCGGATTTCCATAGGAATGTAGCAGCAGTTATAAGAGATGGGGCAGAGCCGGAGATTAAGCTCTTCCAGGTGATGCGTGTAATGAAACTAATGGAAGCTATTTTCCAATCAGCAGAAACAAACCAGGTGATTGATTATAGACAGTATGAATCATAAGTATTTATGAAGGAACAGGAGAAAATAAGTATGAAACAGATAAAAATAGGAACATGCGTTCCTGGAGCTAAGGCAGAAGAATGGTTAAAGGGATTTATTGGAAAAGGATTTGAGACATTTTCTCTTAATTTCCATATGTCACTGGAAGGGACTGACCTTGATAAGCTGGCATTGAGCACGGAAAAACTGTTGGCAGGTACGGATTCCAAAATCACGACAATTGGATACTATTGCAATCCTATCCAGTATGCAGAGCATAGGAAAACACTGGAAAATGTAATCTGCACTGCCGGAAAATTCGGAGCTACACATGTGAGTACTTTTGCAGGAGCGTGGGAAGGAAAGCCGGTAGAATCCGCATATGAAGAGTTTGGCAAGGTATTCCGGGAACTGGCTGATCTTGCAGAAGAAAAGGGAGTGAAGCTGGGAATTGAGAATTGCCTTATGGATGGAACATGGGAACATGCGACATGTAATATCGGTTTTAACCCTAAAGCGTGGGAAGTGATGTTTGAGGAAGTAAAGAATGATAACTTCGGACTGGAATGGGAGCCGACACATCAGATGGTACAGCTTATCGATCCGGTAACAGAGCTGAGAAAATGGTGCAAAAAAATAGTACATATACATGGAAAAGATGCAACAATAGACTGGGATGCTGTAAGACATAGTGGCATATCAGGCGCAGTCCCATTTGTATGGCATCGTATGCCGGGATTTGGTGACACAAACTGGAGAGATATCATTTCTATTTTAAGAAGTAACGGATATGAGGACGATATCTGCATTGAGGGATACCATGATCCTGTATATTCCGGAGAACTGGAGATGACCGGACAGCTTCATGCACTGAATTATCTGAAATGGTGCAGGGGTGGAGATTTTACACCAACTCCATGGGCAAAATAGGGAAAACAGATACAGGAGGATTTTCTATGAAACTTGGGTTTATTACATCAATCCTTGACGGATGGACTTATGAACAAATGATGGATTTTGCTTCAGAGCAGGGATTTGAATGTGTGGAAGTGGCATGCTGGCCAGAAGAAAAAGCAGAAAGAAGATATGCGGGTGTAAGCCATATAGATGCAGAACGGGTAAACCAGGATGATGAATATGCAGCCCATATTATGGCATATGCAGAAAAAGCGGGAGTAGAAATCTCTGCACTGGCATATTATCCTAACGTAATGACGGCAGATAAAGAGAAAAGAAATGCTGCTATTGAACATCTGAAGAATGTCATACGTGCAAGTAAAAAGTTAGGTGTTGGCATGGTCACAACATTTATCGGAAGGGATCAGACCAAAAATGTACGGGAAAATCTTGAACTTGTAAAAGAAATATGGCCACCAATCATAAAACTGGCAGAGGTATGTGACGTAAAAATAGCAATTGAAAACTGCCCGATGCTTTTTGGTGAGGAACAGTGGCCCGGAGGACAGAATCTGATGACAACTCCGCCAATCTGGAGAGAGGTCTTCAAGATCCTGGACAGTGATAATCTTGGCATTAATTACGATCCATCCCACTTTATCTGGCAGATGATCGACTATATCCGCCCGCTTTATGAATTTAAGGATAAAATATTCCATGTTCATTACAAGGATATCAAGATATACAAGGATAAATTAGAGTCCTGTGGCATCATGGCTTATCCGCTGGAATATATGTCACCTAAGATTCCGGGACTTGGCGATGTGGACTGGGGAAAATACGTGTCAGCACTTACTGATATAGGATATGATGGCTGTACATGTATCGAAATAGAAGATAAAGCATTTGAGGATTCCAAGGAAAAGGTGGAGAAGTCTTTAATTCTCAGTAAAAGATATCTGGAGAAATATGTTATATAACACAGAAAAGTGCAAATAAGGAGGAAATACCATGAGAAAATTAAGAGCAGGAATCGTAGGCTGTGGAGGGATTGCTAACGGAAAACATCTCCCGGCTATGCAGAAAAGTGGTCTCTATGAGGTGGTGGCTTTTTGTGACATCATCATAGAGCGTGCGCAGGAGACAAAAGAAAAATTTGGCACAGAAGATGCAAAAGTATTTGAAGATTACCGTGAACTTCTAAAAGAAGATCTGGATGTTGTATATGTAACTACCCCAAACCGTTCCCATGCAGAAATCTCTATAGCAGCAATGGAGGCAGGAAGAGATGTCATGTGTGAGAAGCCAATGGCAAAAAATTATGCAGAAGCACAGAAGATGGTCGAAACTGCTGAAAGAACACACAGAGTTCTCAACATAGCATATCAGAACCGTTATCGTACAGATTCATTGTATCTGAAGGAAATGTGCAAAAGTGATGAATTGGGAGAAATCTATTTTGCCAAAGCACATGCACTCAGAAGAAGAGCTGTTCCGACCTGGGGTGTGTTCCTGAATGAAGAAGAACAGGGCGGCGGTCCTCTGATTGATATTGGTACACATGCACTGGATCTGACATTATGGATGATGGATAATTATGAAGTGCAGTCTGTTACGGGAGCTTCCTTCCACAAGCTGTCTGATCAGACAGACCAGGGAAATGCATTTGGTAACTGGGATCCGGATAAGTTCTGTGTAGAAGATTCTGCTTTTGGCTTTATCCGTATGAAAAATGGGGCAGTGATCGAACTGGAATCAGCCTGGGCACTGAACACACTGGAGGTTGATGAGGCAAAAACAAGCCTGTGTGGTACCAAAGCCGGAGCTGATATGAAAGATGGCCTTAGGATCAATTACATCCACCATAATACACAGGTAGTAGAGAAACCGGAATTATCAAGCGGTGGAGTAGCATTTTTCTCAGGAAAAGAAAAGTCAGCAGCAGACTATGAACAGGAATTGTTTTACCACATCGTTGTTGATGGGGCAGAACAGGTTGTGAAGCCTGCACAGGCTGCAGTTGTCACACGTATTCTGGAAGCAATCTACCAGTCCGCAGAAAGTGGCAAGACAATCTACTTTGAGTAAAATACGGTCTTATATGCTTCGGGCTGATCTATGGAGAAATGAACATTAGAAATAAACGGATTAAACATAAGGAGTATATATGGAAATACATGAATTACAGCAATTGCTGTCAGAAATGTCATTACAGGAAAAAATAGGACAGATGGTGCAGCTCACTGGCGCATACTTCGATAAAGAGGCAGTGCTCACAGGTGTTGTTGGCGAACAGTTGCCACCGGAATGGATCATTCAATATGCCGGTTCAGTGCTTGGAGTGATCGGTAAAGATAAAATTTATGATATCCAGAGCAGATATATGGAACAGCATCCCCATCATATTCCATTGCTGTTTATGGCAGATGTCATACATGGGTGCAGGACCATAGCTCCGATTCCGTTGGGGCAGGCGTGTTCATTTCATCCGGAACTGGTGTCTGAGGCGGCTTCTATAGCTGCCTTGGAGGCATCTTCAGAAGGGCTCAGAGCAACATTTTCTCCTATGATTGATGTTTCAAGAGATCCCAGATGGGGAAGGATGATGGAATCCTTTGGAGAAGACCCATATGTAAACGGAATCATGGGAAAAGCAATGGTAGATGGCTATCAGCAGAAAGCTGATACCGGAATAGCGGCATGCCTGAAGCATTTTGCAGGTTATGGGGCTGTGAATGCGGGAAGGGAATATAATGATGTTGAAATATCCCAGCGGACATTTCTGGAGCAGTATGTAAAACCTTTCCGTATGGCATTAAAAGCAAAGCCTGCTATGGTCATGACAGCTTTTAATGCTATTGACCGTAAACCGATAAGCGGAAATAAGGAACTTCTTAAAGGGCTTCTGCGGGATAAGGAAGGATTTGAGGGAACTGTAATTTCAGATTGGGGCTCCATAGGCCAGCTGGAAGAACAGGGAGTGGCAGCTGATATGGAAGAAGCAGCAATCCAGGCTTCAGAAGCCGGTGTAGACATTGATATGATGAGTCCTGCTTATATGCTGTGTCTTGAAAAACTGGTGGAAAGCGGCAAAATTCCGGAAGCGTTTGTTGATGAAAGTGCATTCAGGGTCCTGATGATGAAAAATCAGCTGGGGCTTTTTGAAAATCCGTTTGCCGGTCTTGGAAAGAGTGGAAAACTGACTTTGTATAACCGGGAAAAGGCATATCAGCTGGCGGGCGAAAGCTGTGTCCTTTTGAAAAATGATAAGATACTGCCATTAAGCATGAAGAAGAAAGTTATATGGGCAGGTCCTTATACAACGTCAAGAGAATTATTAAGCCGCTGGTCAATTTTTGGAGAACATGAGGCAGTTGAAACAATAGAAGATGTTTTACAAAAAAAGCAGATAGAAGTAGAATGTATTACTGGATGTAATATTCTTTCTGATGCAGAGTGTAAGGTATGGCAGGTGGAACAGGAATTGTCTGACAAGCCAAGGGATGAGCAGTGGCTGGAAACGATAACCCATGAAGATACGGTTGTATGTGTACTGGGTGAACATGAATCCCAGTCAGGAGAGGCTGCCAGCAGGGCATTCCTGACTTTGCCGGAAGAGCAGCAGGTGTTATTTGAAAAAATAGCAGAACGTACAAGTAATATTGTGACTGTGGTAATTACAGGAAGACCATTGGACCTGCGGAGGATATCAGAAAGATCCAAGGCTGTCATTATGGCATGGAGACCCGGCACTATGGGAGCTGAAGCAATCATAGATATTGTGTATGGCAGAATAAACCCTTCCGGCAAATTATCTGTGAGTATTCCATGGTGTGTGGGACAGGTGCCCATAAGCTACTGGGATGTAAAAACCGGACATATACTTACAGAAGATAATTCAGAAAACCGTTTCACCAGCAGATATATGGATATCCCAAATACGCCGTTATATCCATTTGGCTATGGATTGTCTTATACAGAGTTTGATATTTCGGACATTGATGTGCAGATAGGCCAGGATAAAAAAGTACATATACATTGTAATGTGTGCAATACAGGGAATGTTGCGGGAGCAGAAGTAGTCCAGTGTTATTATGAAACATTATATGCATCTGTAGTACGTCCCAAGAAAGAGCTTGTCCGTTTTCAGAAGGTTTTCCTGGAGCCGGGGGAGAAGAAGGATGTAGATTTCTTTATTGACCAGGAAGAATTCTCATATTATGGCAAAAACATGGAAACCGTCAGCAGCGGAATGAAACTGCGTATTAGTATTGGAATCAGCAGTGACCACCTTGTTTCTGAGAACATTATACAAGCATAGGAGAAAAGAGACATGAAGGATTTTGAAAATGATTTGATTTATTATCCTAATCCGGACCCGGTCAAGGAACCGAGATTTATTTTAAAATCTGTAGATGAATTGGAAAAATCAACAAAATACAGTGTTACCTGCAATGGAACAGAGCGTGTGGTATACCATACAGATTCGTTTGACTATGTTGTAGTAGTAGATAACGAAGCGTATGATCTGGAGATTTCAATCCATACACCATATGAAAAACTTGAAATCCGTCCGTCCAGCTTTGGCATAGTTCCTTTTGTAAAAGGAGAAACAGTCCATATCCATCTTGATGAACCGAGAAAGTTTACTGTAGAGACAGATGGTGGTCTTCATGATGCATTGTTTGTGCTTTGCTCGCACAGGATTGAGAAGCCGGCAGATACCACCATCTGCTTTGAAAAGGGCAAGGTATATAATGTAGGAGTTCTTACCTTAAAGTCCAATGATACGGTTTACATAGAGGAAGGTGCTGTTGTATCAGGGTGTGTATACGCAGACCATTGTGACAATATTTCCATTGTAGGAAACGGAATTATTAACGGAGCCTGCTGGCATCTGCCGGACAGTAATGCACACCGTTTCTTTATCTATGCCAAGTGGTGTAATAATGTACTCTTAAAAGGCTTTACTGCTGTAGACGGTCCTTCCTGGCATGTAGTTCCTGCGGCGTGTGACCATGTTGTGATTGATGATATGAATATTATGTCGAGGATTGTAACGGGAGACGGTATTGATATTACGAGCAGCCAGGACGTAGAGGTAAAAAATTGCTTTATCCGTTCCACAGACGACAGTATCTGCATCAAATCCCAAAGATTGTTTGAAGATCCGTCAACGGTACGTGACGTAACAAAAGTGCGTGTTCACAATAACGTGATCTGGAATGCAGAACCCGGTAATGCCATAGAGCTTGGTTATGCCCTCCAGAGCGAAATCCACGACCTAGTATTTGAGGATTGTGATATTATACACTGCCAGTATGAAGGAAACATGGGTGGTGCGGCGATTTCCATCCATCAGGCAGATGGCGGCCATGTTCATGATATACATTATAAAAATATCAGAGTAGAGCAGGCAGAACAGAAACTGTTCGATATTAAGGTTCTGCTTTGCAGATATACGGAACAGCTTGCCAAAGGAGAGATTAATGATATCTATTTTGATAATATCCAGGTGCTGAACGGAGATGTCCCGGTTTCCGTAATCCGGGGGTACCAGACACCGACAGAAGAAGTACGTGTCCATGATGTCCATTTTGATAACATTACTTTTATGGGGAATAAGTGTGAAACCTGGCAGGATATGCGGCTTGTTACAGAACTGGCAAATGACATTTATGTCAATGGTGTCAGAACATGCAGACAGATGAAATTCTGAGAATATCACCATATAGAGATGGTTTTATTACTTGCAGCAAGGAGGGTATTTATGGAACAAAGCAGCATGGTTTTCCAAAAAGACGGAAAAAATTATTTACAGCTGGACTGTGAAAATGCAAAAGAGCTTTCTATGAAACTGGGGGAGAAAACATATCCATTTACAAAAGATGGGAAAAAATGGATTCTGGAGCTTCCGTTCTCCACAGCAGTGAATTATGTACAGATCTGCGTGGACGGACAGGAGGTTCTGCTTCCTGAACTGCCCATCGGGCATGGATACTGCCATTTATATAATTATATTGAACTGCCGGATGGAAATGAGCTGACGGAAATACGGGATATTCCACATGGAACACTGGTACACGAATTTTATATGTCAGATATTTCCAATAACTGGGAACGGTTTATTGTTTATCTTCCGCCATGTGTACCGTCGGCGGGGCTTCCTGTCCTGTATCTGCAGCATGGATTCGGTGAGAGTGAGATTTCCTGGACAACAACAGGGAAAGCAAATATCATACTTGATAATTTGATTGAAATGGGAAAAATAAAACCATTTGCCCTTGTCATGTGCGATGGCATGGTAAAAGAAAAGTTTGGTTTAGAAGAGAGATTAAACCATGTTCTGCTGGAACGGATGCTGGTAGAAGAGATTATTCCGATGGTAGAAAAAAAGTATCAGTTTGGTGGATGCAAGGAGAAACGTGGTATGGCAGGATTGTCCATGGGTTCTGTACAGACAACAAGAACTGTATGCGATCACCCAGATCTGTTTAGCGAAGTCGGAATCTTCTCCGGTTTTTTAAGGGATTTTATTGAAGGAAACCCGGATATGGATGTAGTTGACAGAAAGCCTTATGAGCAGACTCATTTAAAGGCAATGGATAATCCGGCGTTCAACAGCTATTTCCATACATTTTTGCGCTGTATAGGGGATAAGGACAGCTTCCTTCCCAGGTTTCTGGCAGAGGATGAAATTATCCGGGAAAAGGGTGTTCATGAAATCAGAAGGATTTATCCCGGAGAGCATGACTGGAATGTGTGGAGACATTGCTTTGCGGATTTTGCGCAGATGATTTTTCAATGAAACAGAAAAGTTTGCAGGTTATAGAAAGGTATGGTAATTATTATGTGGAATGGTAAGAAGAAAGCGGTCACTTTCAGCTATGATGACGGAGTAGAACAGGATAGACGGTTGATCGCATTGTTTAACAAATATGAGATGAAAGCAACTTTTAACCAGAATAGTGGAATCCAGACAAGAGCCGACACGTTTACCCAGGGAAATATCGTGATCCACAGGATGAATCAGAAAGATATGAGGGAGCTTTACAAAGGGCATGAAATCGCATCGCATACCTTGACCCATGCTAATCTGAAGGGACTTGACGAGGAAACCGTATACAATGAAATTTCAACAGATATCAGGAATCTTGAAGCCTTCTATGAACAGAAAATAGCAGGATTCGTGTTCCCCTTTGGCACTTATGATGAATCGGTATTCAGAATATTAAAGGAATGCGGAATACAGTATGCAAGAACTTCGGGAGATACACATGGTTTTGCTTTACAATCCGACCTGTTGAGGTTTAAGCCTAGCTTCCATCATGCAGATGCAGATATTATGAGTGGGATTGACCGCTTTTTAAATATGGATACGGATGAACCACAGTTGTTATATATCTGGGGACACAGCTATGAATTTGATGTAGATGATAATTGGGAATATATGGAGTCCATTTTGAAGAAGCTGGCTTTTCATGACGATATCTTTTACGGAACCAATTCTCAGGTATTGCTTCAACCTTTTTAAATGAATATAGTTTTTTCAAATCAACACATGTTTAAAATTATGTAGAGACCGGAAAATACATTTAATAGCAAAAATAAGCTGGTATGTCAAGAGCGCCCAGAAAATCTGGGCGTATATTTACTCTTGATATTCCAGCTTTTGTTGCTATATCAGCATCCGGTCAGGATACATGATTTCCAGCTCGCCACGAACTTTTCCCCAGTTCCTGATTGGCATTGTCCACTTTTTTGCGATCTCGAAAGTTCCCAGATATAGGGCTTTCATAAGTGCCTGAGAGCTTGGAAATACACTGCGTTGCTTATTCAATCTACGATAGCAGGAATTCAGCGATTCTATGGCATTTGTAGTGTAAAATGCGGTACGAACCTCCTTGGAAAACTTGAAGATTGGGGATATTGCATCCCAGTTTTCGTGCCAGCGATTCATCGCACTTGGATACTGGGCAGACCATTTTTCTGTTACAGACTCTAACTGCTTTCTTGCGGCTTCTTCATCTGCAGCGGTATAGATTGTCTTTAAATCTTTTGCAAATGCTTTCATATCCTTGTTTGCAACGTATTTAAGCGTGTTTCTCACCATATGTACAATACAACGTTGCTGCTCCGTTTTTGGAAATGCGGTAGAGATTGCATCCTTGATACCGGTCAAACCATCAGAGCAGAGAATGAGAATGTCCTGAACTCCACGATTCTTTAAGCTGTTCAGGACAGACAGCCAGTATTTACTGCTTTCATTTTCGCCCACAACAATGCTTAGGACTTCTTTCATGCCATCTTCATTCATACCAAGCACGACATATGCTGCAAGTTTCCTGATCACACCATCATCACGTACAGAAAAGTGTACCGCATCAATAAAGACGATAGGATACACAGGGGACAAAGGACGATTCTGCCATTCCTCGATTCGTGGAAGGAGTTTATCTGTGATATCCGATACCATTCCTTCACTTACTTCAAAGCCGTAAATATCCTCTATGGTTTCTGAAATCTGTCGAGTAGTCATTCCCTTTGCATACATTGAGATAATCTTGTCATCAATCGAAGAAATATCTTTTTGACGCTTTGGAAGTATTTGTGGCTCAAAAGAACTCTGGCGATCCTGAGGGACATCTACCTGAAATTCACCATATTTACTGCGGACAGTTTTGGATTTCATACCATTACGGTAGTTAGGCTCACCGGATCTTTCATAACGGTCATAGCCTAGATGATCATCCATTTCCGTTTCAAGCATATCTTGAATTGTTCCGGAAAGCAGATCTTTTAAAGCATCCTGAATATCCTCAGCAGATTGGATATCGTACTCCTGAAGCAGACCCTGGATAAGATTTCTTTTTCCTTCGGTCATTGGTTTTGGTTTGTAAACTTCTTTTTTTCTGTTTGCCATAATAAAAGGCCTCCTATGATTTTAATATTTTATCATAGAAGACCTTTATAGTGTTGAATTTACAGAGATTATTTCACGGGCTCTTGGCATATCTTTTTGTGCTTCCACATTTACTATAATCTG
>OHYH01000645.1_pt1 | contig 12150 bp, 10 predicted proteins | sample 1580211 | NCBI WGS metagenome assembly OHYH01 (sample SAMEA3882528, study PRJEB24775) | human gut metagenome | biome: human-associated habitat; feature: intestine environment; material: feces | place: Netherlands | collected 2009/2010 | reverse complement strand
CTTTTATCAGCAATCGTGTACTGGCACATCACATAGGATTCTGCGGTTCCCCCTGTCAGTCGCTAAGCTATCGTATGCTGCTCTCCTACTCCCGCCATTGGGGTACTTATGATAATCCTCTGAATGAGATCAAGAAACAATTCAACTCTTTGTTTGAAGTAACTTATGCTCCACAACAACTGAAAGGATGGAGTTTCACTGTATCCGGAGCTATGGATCGCGGCAGCATACTTGGAAATAATTATGGTGGAATGCTGGTTATCCGCAAACAAGGAATTATCAAATCGGGCAATAAATAGAAGTTTTAACTGTCAACCCAATCAACATATGAAACAAATATTATTATTCATACTCTTTATGCTGGGAATCAGCAGTTGTGACAAAGCTCCCATCAATGGCAAATTAGATGGCAGATGGCAATTAATGACTATAGAATATACTAATGGGAAAATAGAAGAATGTAACCGCATTTATTATAGTATCCAGTTACATTTGGTGGAAATCAGTGCCAAAGGTGGAAATGGAGGCACTCATATCGGACGTTTCTCTTATAAAGGAGATGAGGTAACCATGAGTGAATTCCGCCACCGGGGAGATGAAGAAAAACTAACGACACTGAATGAATTGAAACCTTTCGGACTTAATCAAGCTATTAATCATCTTAAGGTGGAAAAAGCAACAGGCAAGAAACTAATTCTGAAATCTGATTATGCACGCCTCACATTCAGAAAGTTCTAAAAAAATATACCACAGGCTATACAAACTGTCTGCCGATAAAATATCGGCAAAACAATTTATACGCTATAGCAGTGGCAAACCACTATACCGGATTTCTAGAAATCAATTTATCGGCAGAAATAAAACTGGTGCCACCACTCATGGAGCCGGCTTTACAAATATTGAAGCCGGCTTCATGAAACAAGTTCTTTACCTTCCTGTAGTCTGTGGTGAAATAAATTTATCTTCTAGGCTTGATATCCAATTTTACCGGCTTCAACATGTTTTCCGGACTTAGGATTGTATCCAACTCTTCCTTATTTAAAATACCATGTTCCAAAACCAGTTCATAAACACTTCTACCTGTTTCCAACGCTTCTTTTGCAATCTTTGTAGAGTTTTTATAACCAATAATCGGATTCAATGCGGTTACTACACCAATACTGTTATGCACTTCAATCTTGCAACGTTCCGCATTAGCAGTAATACCTTCTACACAACGTGTACGCAAGGTTTCAAAACCATTGATCATTAAATCTACAGATTCAAAACAACACTGTGCCATCACCGGTTCCATAGCATTCAGTTCCATTTGGGCAGCTTCGCCAGCCATAGTCACACATAGTTCGTTACCCATTACCTTATAACAAATCTGATTCATCACTTCAGGAATCACCGGATTCACCTTACCTGGCATTATAGAAGATCCCGGTTGCATAGCCGGAAGGTTGAATTCTCCTAAGCCACAACGCGGTCCGCTGGCCAGCAAACGTAAATCATTACATATTTTATTTACCTTTACGGCTATCCTTTTTAAAGCTGAAGCATAACCTACCAAGCAGGAAGTATCTGAAGTAGCTCCTACCAAATCTGACGACAATTTGAAATCAAAACCTGTAATTTCACACAATGCTTTCACACATTTTTCCGCATATCCCGGTTCCGCACAAATGCCTGTACCAATAGCGGTAGCACCCATATTTACTGTCAGGAAGTCTGCCGCAGCTTCATTCAAATGACGAATTTCATCTCTCAATATACTGGCAAAACCATTGAATGTCTGACCTAAAGTCATAGGAACGGCATCTTCCAACTGAGTACGCCCCATTTTGATGATATGCGCAAACTCTTCTCCTTTCTTATGGAATGCACCAATCAGCGATTCCAAATAAGGCAGAAAACGAAGATGAGAATAATACATGCCAATATGGATTGCAGTGGGATAAGCATCATTCGTTGATTGCGAGCAGTTCACATGGTCATTAGGAGAGCAATATTGATACTCGCCACGTTTGTGTCCCATAATCTCCAAAGCACGGTTAGCAATGACTTCATTAGCATTCATATTGGTAGAAGTACCGGCACCTCCCTGAATCATGTCTACCGGGAATTGCTCATGATGCTCACCATTTAAGATTTCCTGACACGCCAACACTATGGCATCTTTTTGTTCTTTAGTCAATAAACCTAACTCATAGTTAGCCATTGCAGCTGCCATTTTCGTAATGGCAAGACCGTTGATAAACAACGGATATTCATTTAGATGAAATTTACTTATTGGGAAATTTTCTATGCCTCTTAGAGTCTGCACACCATACAATGCACTGGCCGGAATTTCGCGGGCACCAATTAAATCACTTTCTACTCGGGTTTCTTCTGTAAGTTTTGTTTCCATGATCAGGTTATTTATTAGTTTATCATTTCTTATTTTATACAGCAAAGGTATAAACTAACATTTTGATATCAAAATATAATCTGATATAATTTCAAAATATTATTTTATACTTATTTTTCGAGATAAAACGGATAACACACTTACATTATGAAAGTTCATTCAGTTAACAAAGTCTTATATCCTTTGAAGTTCATTCAAAAAACAGACATAAAAAAAGGCGTCCATTCAGAACGCCCTTATTCTATTTTTTAACTTCGGAACTCTTATTTAACCTTTATTCTATCAAAGCCTTCTCCAAATACACCAATGACAGCACTTTGTGATACAAATGCATTCGGATCTATATCTTTTATCAAACGGAATATAGTAGTAGACTCACGTTTTTTTGCCAGCACAAACATCATTTTCACACCCGCACCGGTATAACAACCTACTCCGTCAATGAACGTCACTCCTCGATGAAGGTCTTTATTTATGCGATGCCCTATTTCTTCATGCTTCTTAGAAATAATAAAGAATTGCACTGACTGACGGGCACTATTTACTACCTGATCCAAGACAAAGCTGGATATAAACAAGACAACATATCCATATACCACCTTCTCCCAATCATGCAATACAAAATAACTGGAAGAGATAATAACCAAATCACACATCAAAATAACCCGGCCCAAAGTAATATCACGATACTTATTGACAATAGCAGCTATAATATCCGTACCTCCTGTGCTACCATTGGCAGAAAAAGCGACACCAATACCACCTCCGCAGAAAAAGGCTCCCAAGACACAAGCCATGAAAGGTTGGTCATGTATTAAAGACTCTCCCCCGGTCAAATCCTGTATGATAGGCAGAATAGAACTCAGCACAAATACAGCATAGATGGTTTTCACACTAAACTTCCATCCCAAAATAACCAAAGAAAGTATCAACAATGCTCCGTTTATTCCCAAATAGGTGTACTGAACCGGCAAACCGGTAGCCCAATAAACAATAGAAGCAATACCTGGCACCGCACCCGAAGGAAGGTCATTAGGTAACAAAAAGACGGTCCATCCAATAGCATACATCAGCATACCAAGAGCAATCAACATATAATCCCTTAGTTCTCTGATAATCCGTTGCTTACGCGTCGTAATAAAGACTGAATCCATGTGAGTTTTCCTTTATAAAATCATATTGTCCGCAAAAGTACAAAAAGATTGAATCACTTGGCTTCAAAAGGTGACATTTTTTCAAGTAAAAAGTCCTGTTAGTCCGATTTATCAAAAACAACAGTGCCTTTCACCCTTTATTATTCTTTAGGATGTAAATACCAATCTTTATAATCCGCGCCAAAAGAATCTCTCCACTGTTTAAACTCGGGATAATAGGTAGTAATAGACACCTTCTCTGAAGGCCATCTAAATTCACTGTTACTGATATTTATAGCGAAAGGCATATTATCTTCTGCTATATAATACATTGGGATACCATTGGAGTCTTGACTCAAATCACTACCCGTACCACGTAAACTCTCATCAGCTACGCTTGTCGGCTTATAGCCTGACAAATGTACTTCATGAGAACGTTTATTCACAAAAATGAAAGAATTGTAAGGCGGATAAGCATCCATGTCGCTTACTTTATCATATTTTTTAAATCCGATCACTACAGTCACAGGCTTTTTGAGAACAGGCTTTATATCAGAAAAAAGTATTAATACAGGCTTTTCTATTCCCGGCTCAAAGTTTTTTCCGATCACATTACCTTCTTGACTCACCTGCACCAAATCTATATGCTCCTTCCCTACGTAATCCAACTGAAAACCAAACCCATTTGTATAAGTAGCACCATCATTCATCGGAGTAAAAGTAGTAGTGGTGCGCACCAATGCGTTAGAAGATTTATCTTTCACAACTGTACTGGAATAATATATCACAACATCATTCATATCGTAATCATTCTTATCAGGCCAATTGTCCTCATAAGCCAAAGACCCTTTGACTACATACGAAATTTCACCCTTATTTACTTCATCCGGTATATTAGGAGTAGGTTCTACAGAAGAAGAAGCAGACGCCATAATAGCAAACTGTACATCATTAAAACGCATGTCCACATTATCTTCCATAGCCATAAAGAAACAATTGTCCAGTTCCGGATCACTTAACAAAACTGAACGTTGCTCTTTATTATCGTTATATGCAGGATTAGAATAACGAGGAAAAACACCCTTTTCTTTTCCAAATCCCATTCCCAATAAAATCCATCCAATATGAGTACCTTGGGGAAATTCATCTTCATACTTGCTTTGTTCCTTATTCCAATATTTTAGTTTTATTTGCTCACCGACTAAAGATTTAGGAGCATTCCTACTGGAACGTGGAATCAGGATGGTCTTTTTTATGGTAGCTATGTCCACAGACTCTCCTTCTTTATAAGTATAATAAGCAACCATATCCTCCCACGCAGTAGACGAGAAATCAAAATAAGTCGCAACCAAACCTGTAGATTTAGTTATTACCATATCATTACTCCCTGAAGTACGTAGTTCCGGAAACCTTTCCAGCAAATTACGATTATCTACTACTATAGAACGGCTTAAATTACTGCATCTCTCTAAAAAAGCACCGGGTATATCCAACTTTTCAGGCAACAAATAATCAGGAACCCCATTTTCATTCCAATTACCCAATACATCATATCCGTCAGGATAACTCACTCCTCCCATTACCGCTCTAGAATGCCCGTTGGCAGACAGTTGTGCCTTATAATCAACATAATTAAAGGTTAGTCCGTCAGATAGAAATTCCAATTCAACAGGTGATACGACCAACACATTATCAGTTACCAGCCATACCTTTTTCAAATAAGCCGGCAAAGATACTTTTGAAAAAAATCTACCATTCATATCAGTCGAAGCGGCATAAATGGGATTTATATCTTTAAATTCCCAAGTATTTCCAACTAATTCCATAGGATATTCATCATACAGATAAAAAGCAGTCTGTACTTTCATGCCATAATCAATGATAAGTTGACTATTACGGACAGTAGTAAAATCAAAAAAATCGTCTTTATTGATTTTTTCCTCCTCTTCTTCCTCTTCCCCCGTATATATATCATGCATATTACGCAAGCAAGACACAAAGAAAACTGATAAGCAGATGATCCAAAATTTTGTTTTCATAAAGTAGTGCGTGATTATTTTCGACAAATATAGCCATAAATAACTAAAAAACAACTAAATAGTCAGAAAAAAAACTGTCCCCCGACTCACGTCGGAGAACAGCCACAACACAAACACAAAATAAAACACGACAAAACTACTATGCAATTTTTTAGCCTGCTCTATGTTTTGAGTAACATAACTACCGCCAATCAGGTATTCACATATCCAAGAGGGGTTTCAGGTTATTTGCATCTATAAAACGCCACACTAGCGTCCTTTGTTCATCGGTCTTTCTAAAAATATCTTAATTCTTATTGAATTCCTCTTTCTCTTAGTTTCAGCTGCCAGTTCCAAGCCGAACGTAGAGTATCCTCCAAATTGGCTTCTGCCTTCCATCCCAACTCCTTATTAGCAAAATCAGGATTAGCCCATACCTTCTCAATATCTCCGGCACGACGACCCACGATCTGATAATTAAGTTTCACACCGGTAGCTTTTTCAAACGTATTGATCAGTTCCAATACAGAAACGCCTTTACCCGTTCCAATATTAAAGACTTCCACCTTCTCCTTCTGCTTGTTATTCAAAATGCGATCCATTGCGATAACGTGAGCCTTCGCCAAATCCACTACATATATATAGTCACGGATGCAAGAACCGTCCGGTGTATCATAATCATCCCCGAACACACTCAGTTTTTCACGAATACCCATCGCTGTCTGAGTAACATAAGGTAGCAAATTTTGTGGAACCCCATTAGGTAATTCACCTATTAATGCAGTGGGATGTGCGCCAATAGGATTAAAGTAACGCAACATAATAGCATTGATAGGCGATCCCGAAGCAACTGTATCACGAATAATTTCTTCATTGATCTGTTTTGTATTACCGTACGGAGACTCAGCCTTCTTAATCGGAGCCTCTTCCGTTACAGGAAGAACATCGGGCTGACCATACACCGTACATGATGATGAAAAAATAATACCTTCTACTCCATGTTTCGGCATTAACTCCAACAGGTTAATCAATGAAACCAAGTTATTGCGATAATACAACAACGGTTTTTGTACCGATTCACCCACAGCCTTGCTAGCCGCAAAATGAATAATACCTTTTATACCCGGATATTTAGTAAACAGCTTATCCATTCCCTCAAGATCCAAGCAATCCAACTTTTCAAATGCAGGACGGATTCCTGAAACCTTTTCTATATTATCTACCACATCGGCGCTTGAGTTGGACAAATTGTCCACAATCACTACGTCGTAACCGCTATTTTGCAGCTCTACTACCGTATGAGAACCGATGTAGCCGGTTCCTCCTGTTACTAAAATTCTTTCTTTCATAATACTTAATATTCTGTCGTTTTCTAATAGGTTCAAAACAACTTCGACGGGTAGATCCCTTTTCGTATCATATCATTGATACGAAGCAGGACTTGTATCTTGTCATCATGCGATACCAATCCCATCCATCTGGCAGGTGTCTCAATCACTTTCACCCTGACTCCGTCAGCAATACGCTCATTCATAAAAGCCGGAATAGAATAATGGGCTTTCATATCCATTCCATTCTCATCTATGAACTTATCGAACGCCTTCTTCATCTCACCGAATACCTGCGGAGTAAATCCCCACATATTCATTGAAACCAAGCTGTTGTCATCCAAAGCCACCCATTTATGTAATTCATTAGGATACATCGGATTTCCACTTATCCGTTCTACTCCTACACGGTCTGTAACGGACAACAGATATCCCTTTTCATCCACTTCACAAATACCACGGGTAACCCCTCCGCTTTCCGCCAATACATTTCTCAGCCTGTAGCAAATATTGAAACTATGGTAGTCAGCTTCTCCCAACATCACCAGATTATTATATAACAATTCAAAACTTTCTCTTTGGTAAAAGTTCACGGCATTTATCACACCGAATGGAGAGTCAATCAACTCTTCTCCCATCAGAACAGCTCTTACCGAACCGTACAGTGCTTTGCGCTTCGGATTACGCTTTTCTTCAGGAATCGTTTCCACATCCTGATAAACATACTCCACTTCTACCACATGTTCGTATTTGCCTGATACCAGTTTCTTGAATTCTTGTTCAAAATGTCTGCTTATGACAAATACGATCTTATTAAATCCGACTCTTACGGCATCATATATGGAAAAATCTAATATTGTTTCGCCATTAGGACCTATTCCCTCCAGCTGTTTCAATCCACCATATTTATTCCCCATAGTGGCCGCGAGTACAATCAAGGTCATAGCCATTTAATCTCTCTATTAATTCTAATGCAAAAATAAGCATAAAAATTGAATTTACGGACAAGAACAATGGATTTCTTTCTAATAAAAAAGTCCGAAGCTGTGCTCCGGACTTCTGAATCGGTTTATTTTAACGATGAAGTGAATTTATTCTATTCCAAACAAAACACCCAAGCCTTTGTCTACACCTGAAAATCCCATGAATGCCATTGCCAGCAGACCGGCAGTAACCAATGCGATAGCCATTCCCTGCATTCCTTTAGGTATATTCACCAAACTTAATTGTTCACGGATACCTGCAAACAACACCATAGCCAAAGCAAAACCAAGAGCTGTAGAGAAGGCATAAACCACCCCCGTCAACAAATCAAAGTCTTTCTGGATTACCAAAATAGCCACACCCAGAATACAGCAGTTAGTAGTAATCAACGGAAGAAAGACTCCTAATGCCTGATAAAGGGCGGGAGATACCTTCTTCAAAATGATTTCCACCATCTGTACCAATGCTGCAATGACAAGGATAAATGCAATGGTCTGCAAATATTCCAACCCGAAAGCATCGAGCACGAATTTCTGGATAAGATAGGTAACAATGGTAGCGATGGTAAGCACGAATGCAACAGCCGCTCCCATACCCGTAGCTGTCTCAACTTTCTTGGATACACCGAGGAATGGACAAATACCCAAGAATTGTGACAACACAATGTTGTTCACAAATATAGCGGTGATAAATATCAATATATATTCCATTTTCTTACTTTTTACGGGTTATGCTTTCTTCAGTTTATTCACAATCGCAATGAGGTAACCCAATGCAATGAAGGCTCCCGGTGCGAGAACGAAAATCAACATTCCGTATTGCTCCGGCATAATAGCGATATCAAACAATTTACCTGTACCAAGGAACTCACGTACACCACCAAGGATGGTCAATGCAAGTGTAAATCCTAGTCCCATACCCAATCCGTCAAAGAATGAAGGAACAGGACCGTTCTTTGCGGCAAACGCTTCGGCGCGTCCCAGCAAGATACAGTTTACCACAATCAACGGAATAAACAATCCCAAAGTAGCATACAGCGCCGGCACATATGCCTGCATAATCATCTGCAACAAGGTTACAAATGATGCAATAACCACAATGAATGCAGGAATACGCACCATATCAGGAATCAGATTCTTGATAGATGAAATTACCACATTCGAACAAATCAACACAAACATGGTTGCCAGTCCCATACCCATACCATTGATGGCAGAAGAAGTGGTTCCCAATGTAGGACACATACCCAAAAGGAGTACAAACGTAGGATTCTCTTTGACAATCCCGTTCATCAATACTTTAAAATTATTCATAGTCTGCTCCTTCCTTATTTTTTGTTTTTACAATCTTGCTTTGGGCATTCTGCTTTTTTACAGTCCGCCTTGTCGCAGTTAGCAGGATCACATTTACCACCACAAGCAGCTTTGCAGGCAGCAGAGTCACAGGCTTGTCCGCAACAATCCTGAGTTCCCTCACATTGTGCCTTAGCTGCTTTGGGGGCATCGGCAGCAGTTTCAGACACCTGCTGTGTCGCACCGCTGGAACCATCCACATTTTGGCCACTATATGCCGCATAAGCATTATTCACAGCTTTCAGAAAAGCACGTGTCGTGATAGTAGAAGCAGTGATTGCATCTATCTGACCGCCATCTTTATTTACAACCAATGCTTTCTGTCCCGGATTCATACCAGTAATATCGCCTTTGCCGCCTTTCTTAAACCAATCGGCTGCCTTTGATCCCAGTCCCGGAGTTTCTGCATGACTCAACAAAGAATAGTCTATAATATTGCCCTCTTTATCGAAACCTACCAATACATTCAACGCACCACCAAAACCATTTGCAGAAGACTCTACGGCTGCACCAATAAATTCTCCTCCTTTGGTTGCTTTATATATCTTATAAGTAACGCCTTCCAATTCTATGGTTTCAGGAGCTTCGGCAGGATTATTGTCAAATCCCGGAACTACGATAGCAATGGCATCACTCAAAGCCTTGGCATTAGCCTGTGCAATGGGTTCCTTTGTCAACTCATTCACATAACCCAGCAATGCTCCGGCTACCACGGTTACGCCTGTCAGCACGATAACCATGTTTTTCAAAGATGATTCTAGTTTTTTCATTTCTTCACGACCTCCCCGAATCTTTTAGGTTTACAATAAGTATTGATTAACGGAGTGAATGCGTTCATAATGAATATAGCGAAAGACATACCTTCGGGATATGCACCGAACAAACGGATAACCACCGTCAGGAAACCGATAGCCACACCGTAAATAATCATACCTTTATGAGTCATAGGCGAAGTAACATAGTCGGTTGCCATGAAAATAGCTCCCAACATCAAACCACCTGTAAACAAGTGAGCCAACGGAGATGCGTAAGCAACCGGATCAACCAAATGCATCAGCCCGGCAAATACAAATACTGTCACCAGAATAGATACAGGAATATGCCAGGAAATAATCTTTTTCCATAGCATATATCCCAGACCAAGCAATAAAGCCAATGCACTCACCTCACCTAGTGAACCCGGGTTATTACCCAGAAACAGACTTAATGTATCGGGCAACTGACCTAAAGCATTTGCATCACCCTTTACAGCCATTTTCATCAATGCCAGCGGAGTAGCACCGGTTTCAGCATCGGTATAACTTTCCCCTTGTTGAACCAACGGCCATGAAGTCATCTGCACAGGAAAAGAAATCAGCAGGAAGATACGACCTACCAGCGCGGGATTGAAAGGATTACAACCCAATCCGCCGAAAGTCATCTTGCCCACACCGATTGCCACCAACGCACCGATGATAATAATCCAAAGCGGCAAGTTGGAAGGCAGATTGAATGCCAGCAACACACCGGTTATAATAGCCGAACCATCACAGATGGTAGAGCGTTCTCTCTTCAAAATAAACTTGGTAATCGCCCATTCGAAGAATACACAGGCGGCAACCGAGGTCAAGGTCACCACCACGGCGCCCAGTCCGAACATATAAAATGACACCAGCAACGCAGGTATCAACGCAATGAGTACACCATACATATTCTTCTGTATGCTGTCACCGCTATGAACGTGAGGCGATAATGATACTATTAATTTATTAGCCATACTATTTTGTCGAATTATTTTTTAGCATTACGTGCACGGATGATACCGCCTACTGTGCCCTTACCCAAACGGATATAGTCCAGCAAATAACGATGAGACGGACATGTAAACTGACACGAACCGCACTCGATGCACGACATTACATCTTCTTTTTCTACTCTCTCCCAGTCCTTATGAGCTGAAAGTGTCGCCAACAAGAAAGGCTCCAATCCCATAGGACACACACTGACGCACTTGGCACAGCGGATACAGGGCTGAGCTTCCGCACGGGCAGCTTCCTTATCATTCATAATCAGCACACCCGAACTACCTTTACAAATGGGAACTTCCGTATTAACCAGTGCTTTACCCATCATCGGACCGCCACCAATCACTTTTCCCGTATCTTCGGGCAAACCGCCAGCCGCATCAATCAGCTGGCTCATCGGGGTACCCATACGGGTGAGGAAGTTGGAGGGGTTCTTGACAGACTTACCCGTAACAGTCACGATACGTTCAAACAAAGGTTTGTTTTTCTGAACGGCTTCATAAACGGCAAATGCAGTACCTACATTCTGAACTACCGCACCCACATTGATAGGAATAGCGGGAGGAGCAGGAACCTGGCGACCGATCACAGCATCTATCAACTGTTTCTCACCACCTTGCGGATATTTCACCTGCAAAGGAACTACCTCTATACCGGGATACTGAGCAGCCTTTTCAGTCATCAACTTAATAGCATCCGGTTTATTATTTTCAATACCGATATATCCCTTGGTCACTTTTGCAGCTTTCATCAGGATGCTTACACCCACCAGTACTTCGTCTGCCTTTTCCAACATCAAACGATGATCGGCAGTGAGGTAAGGCTCACACTCTACAGCATTGATAATTACACATTCCGCCTTGCAGCCCGGAGGAGGAGAAAGTTTCACATGAGTAGGGAAACAAGCACCGCCCATACCTACTACACCTGCATTTTTCACTTTAGCAACGATTTCTTCGGGTGTGAGAGCACACTCTTTCACCAATGTCGAACTGCGGTCTATTGATTCTTCCCATTCGTCACCATCCACATCGATAAAGATAGCCGGCTTGCGGTAACCGCTAGCATCGATTACGGCGTCTACCTTGTTCACTTTACCGGATACAGACGAGAAGATGGCTGCTGAAACAAAGCCACCCGCCTCAGCAATCTTCGTACC
>OHYH01000637.1_pt1 | contig 12243 bp, 9 predicted proteins | sample 1580211 | NCBI WGS metagenome assembly OHYH01 (sample SAMEA3882528, study PRJEB24775) | human gut metagenome | biome: human-associated habitat; feature: intestine environment; material: feces | place: Netherlands | collected 2009/2010 | reverse complement strand
GTTTCATGGAGTCATACGTGGCAGAACGTTCGATCGAGACCGACGTGATACCTGTCACCATGCACCCGCTGGTGTTCACCTATCTGGTACGTTACGAGTTCAGCCACGGGCTGGAATATGTGTCATTGGCACGCGGGGCGTTAGCGGGCATGGCGCAGGCGGTATGGTTGAACAGCGGGCGCACGTCAGATGAAGCCGCAACCGTACTGTACGATTGTACGGTGGAAGATTTCGGCACACAGGCTTTGGTGCGTTCTTTCGGAATACCTGATTTCCCTAACGAACACTACGGAACAAGGGCCGGACGTAAGTACGGGCTGAATCTGGAAGTACGCTTGAAGAACGGAAAAATCAAGTCGTTCGATTTCGACGTGACCGACCAGGTGGCGGCGCAACCGCAAGGAGGTGTCATCGTGGTGAAGGGCATCGAGATATCCGATGAAGAGGGTACGGAAGGCGGCTCCGGCTTCGATGTGGATGTGGACGACTGGGGAGATTACGAGGACATAGAACTTCCTCTTTGATTTGCATAGAGAGTTATCAAAACATTTTTATTCACAATTTAATTTTTAATCAAATGAAAAAAATCTTTTTGATTGGATTGGCGGCAACAGCCATGTTGGCAAGCTGCAGCAACGACGAGACTGTGGAAATGGCCCAAAACACAAAAGCCATCGGTTTCTCATCATTTATTGACAAAAGCACCCGTGCTACAGACACTGACATCACTAACCTTGGTGCCATTGAAGTGTACGGCTGGAGAGATGATGCTCAGATTTTCAACGCACAAGCCGTAACTGTTGATGCTACTGGTAATGGAACCTATTCACCGCTCCAGTACTGGGAACCCGGCTACACCTATGCTTTCGAGGCAATCGCTCCCAAGTCAGGTGAAAATGGGGTTACATTTGCCGCTGCAAAAGATGGTGGTACCATCACTTTCGTCAGCGACTCTGAAACCGACCTGCTTTATTCAAAAGCTGCTGATAAAACAACAGGTGCTGAAGTTACCACTGACCCGGGAGAAGTAAACTTCACATTCGGACATATGCTTTCACGTGTGAAATTTACCTTCAAGAACACATTCCCTGAAAACGCCGCAGCAAAAATCAGCGTAAAGGATGTAAGGATTACGAATGCTTACAAGAACGGAACAATTACTCCGGCTGCAGCTAATACCGCATGGACTGTTGCAGACGCTGACAAAACTCTCTCGGTTGTTTTTGCAAGCGATGCAGTCAAAGACCTCGTTGCCGGTACAGGTGTTGCCGAGACCAGTCACATGTACCTTATTCCTGTCGCAGCACCTGAATATACAGTCGAATTCACAGTAGTATTGGATCAGAATGGAGCGACAACAGAATATCCGCACACCTCTACTATTACAACAGGAATGGAGAAAGGCAAGAGCTACAATTTCGTCGCTGCACTTGATGAAACAAATGTTACTCCCGATGAACTCTTCCTGATTGAATTTACTGCAGAAGTTGAAGATTGGGGTGATTTTACCAATCATGACATTACCGTTGAGTAAGATTCATTTCGCTTCCTCGTAAAGCCGGTTTAATAAAACGACTTTGTCCATAAGGACACAATCTTACAGGGTGTAAGGGGTTGAATGTCCCCTTACACTCACTAACAGCCGGGGCGTATTGCTTCAGGCAAACAAATATAAAACAGAAGAAATGAAGGTACATAAGAAAAATCCGAGTTGGATGGCGGGCGGCATGGCGACGATGTTGCTGTGTACGCTACTTTTCTCGTGCAATAACGAGGACTTTCTCGAAAGCGGGAATCCGGAGAAAGCCTGTGACAACATTTGTTTTGGCATATCGTCCGATAAGAACGTGCAGACAAGGGGATATGCCGGTAGTGATGACGAAGGATATACCGCAGACCGTTTCGTGTTGCGGTCGGACGACTCGGCAGACACGCTTTGTGTCCGTGCCATTGTTTCGGACGGTATCAACATGTCCGGCTTCGAGGGCGAACAGGCCTTGACACGCGGAACGCCTGTTGGCAAAGACAATTTCTATGACAAGTTCCATGTGCTGGCATACTGGAGTAAGAATGGTACGTCCGTTGACCAGTTCTATATGAACACGAATGCTTCCAACACGGGTGCTATATGGAGCACGGAACAAATATACTATTGGCCGGGAGCAGACCATTCGTTCCAATTCTATGCCTGGGCACCAACGGATATACCAACCGATTATCTGACCGTTCCCTCCTCTCCGTCAAGCAAAGAACTTAAATACACCGTTCCGACGGCAGATGCTGTCAACCAGAAAGACATTGTGGTGGCTACCACCAATGAAATACCGGGCGACAACAACAAGGCTGTTCCACTGACCTTCAAACACATCTGCACCGCCGTCCGTTTTGCCGTGGGCAGCCAGATGCAGCCCGGCTCTATCAAGAGCGTGGCTTTGAAAGGTGTCAAAAATGCCGGTACTTACGATATGGCTACCGGTACATGGGCTATTAACGAGACTAATGATGTTGTGGATTTTTCACAGAAATTAGGTGATGATGAAAACGGCTTTATAACTAACGGAAACGAAACCGACGGTGCGGAAATTACCAGTTTGGAAGGCACCTTCATGATGCTGCCGCAGACATTGCCTGCAGGGGCAACGGTAGAAGTCGTATTTGTCAATGCCAATAATGAAAAACGTACCCTCACTGCTTCCATCGGAAATACGGAATGGACAATGGGGACAACCGTGACTTACAAGCTGTCTATTACCCCGGAATATGAGTTGAAGTTTGTTTCCCAGCCGGAAGTGCAGGATGCGCACTATGTGATTTATCCGATTACGATTAAAAGTGATGATAAGTTACCAGCAGGAGGTTGGACGCTTACTTCCAATGACCAGGACAATGTGACATTTGTAGAGAGTGGTGAATTCGACGGTGGTAATGATGTACAAGCACTTGTGGATGCAGGTTATTGGCTTGACGGCCATAACGGAACCAGTACGTTGACAAGCACTACAACGGGAGAAGTGAAAGTCTATGTGTTCTTGAAAGAGAACGCTACGGAGTCCGACCGCGACATTACGCTCTCATTGAAGCCTACCGCAGCCGGTGACAACGAGGCTAAGACATTCTCATTCACGCAATACTGCCCGGCATGGAACAACGGCATGGGTGTGGAACGAATACAAGATAAGGATTATCCGTGGGGGTTCAACTGGGATTCAACTATGAAAATCACGTATTCTATGACAGTTAGTGGTTTATGGGGAAGTATTGTGCGTTTATTATTTGAAATATTTGGAGACCATTCTTATATAACGAGTACTGGATCTGCTTTTAATGGTAGTTGGAAGGTTACTGTTGATTTCAGCAAAGTTCCTAAATTAACAACAGCCACCAGTCCAAGTGATGGTAATACAAATACTTGGGATATATACAATTTTGATGGTGTTAGTGAAGCGGAAACTATTATGAAACAGTTGGAATCATGGGGTGGAGTTCCTGATAATACTTTGCCTATTAATCCGACAGAATTTGCCGCCCGAGCTTGTGCGATGAAGAACAAGTATCGTGTAGAAACCCAAACTCAGCAAGGTAATACAGTTTATCGTCCTGTACTTGACCAAGCCAACATGGTATGGTATCTTCCTGCGCAAAACGAAGCTGCCAATATGAACGATAACCTGTCAGGTGATTATTGGACATCTACGGCCATTACAGATCCGGGAACTACCGCTTATAAATATACGGCTGGAGGTTCCACTTCGTCAGAAAACCGTAACAGTGCAATTCATGTTCGCGCCGTCCGTCAAAAGCCCTAAGAATCATCCTTAACCAAATAATATCAACAACCACTAAGCAAGCCAACTATCTTCTGTAAAAGGAACAGTTGGCTTGCTTGTTTAGTAGCCTAATACACAAAGCCAAAAAGTTGTGAACATTCCCGATAACAGAGATAGTCCATGCAACCGTTCCCGAGGGATTCGTCCGGAGACGGAAGAGAAATACCGTCAGGCAATCGAACTGTATCGTTCGACACGATTGTCCTGTGCGGAAATCTGCCGTATCAGCAAAGTGACGGTTTCGGGATTTCAACGCTACCTTTCTCTGTATCACCGCCACCTGCTGTTGGCACGTTACGACATTACTTGCGACAAAGAAGAAGCCTCTCGCATCAAGCTGAGCCAGCTTCGTGGGCAGCTTCCCGCTACCCGGGCCAAATACAAAGACGCCATCGAAGCATGTGGAAGTCTGGACTATATCGAATACAATGTCTCGCAAATCGCCCGCCGGTTCGGACTGAATGGTACAGACCTTGGCAGGCAGTTACGCACGCATTATCCCGGAATCATCGAGTGGCGCGAGAAGGTGCGCAAGCGTTTAGGCTTAAATGACAACCTGCCGCGCGGTACGCGGAAGGTGTGTAAGGAACAGTATGCCGAGGCAGTGAAACTATTACGTGCTGACCGTTATATCACGGTTCAAGAGGCCGCCGAGCGTTGCAACGTCTCCTACTCGGGATTGGAACAACACTTGATATTCTACCACAAAGAGTTGGTCGAAAATCGCATCAAGATAAGAGAATGGGCTGTAAGACAGCAACGCAAAGGCAAGATAACGGGACGAGGGACACTTCATACCCCTACCCCTGAAACAATCACGAAATACGCGGAAGCATTGCACTTATACCGCACCACACCCATGTCAGCCCGAAAAATAGCCAAACAGACCGGCGTATCGGTAAGAGGTTTCTACGACTACCTGCAAACTTGGCACAAGGACTTGATTTGTAAGCGGAAAGGCATCCCTTACGAGGAAGGCAAGCCCGTGGACTGGTCGTCCGTTCGGAAATATAACCCTGCCACTGCCGCCAAATACGCTGACGCCATAGCCCGACTGAAAGAGGGTGGAATGACCATGACAAAGGTGGCGGAGGAATTTGGCCTGCACCCCGACTGTTTCAGGATGTACCTGAAAGAGCATGAGCCGGAACTGCACGCAAGTTTGGGAATGAAAAAAACGGAAAACGGTGGAATAATGGCACCGCACAGCATGGGGAAATATGCCGAAGCCCTACAACTGTACTCTACGACAACCGAAAGCATAAAGTCATTGGCGCGGCGGTTCGGATTCAACGACTGCTCCTTCGGCCAGTTCATCAGAAGACATTTCCCCGAACTGCACGAACAGCATAAGGAACTGGTACGACAAATGAAAGAAGCGGATTAAGTTCACACTATGCTGATACGTTCTTTTGAAGCCAAACCGGACTAAAGCTGAATCCTGTTAATGAGTTCTATTGCCGTAATGTCACGCATAAAGGTGAAACCGAACCATTTTTTGCCCAAATCCTTGATTGATGCTCCAATGTGATACACTTTATCATCAATGAGCAGAAACCGGTCGTGTGCCTTGTTGAATCGCTTTACCTCGATAAGCGGATATTGGGCGTTGTGTCGATCAACATCAAGTTGGAACTGGTTGCTGACACGCTGCGTGTAGATAGTGGCTGATACCCCTTCCTTTCTTTTATCAAGCAAAGTCAGCACGGTGTCATCCGCGTAATTGTCAATCAGTACAACGGACTGTTCAGCCTTCCGGATTAAATCAGAAACGAAACGGTAAGCGTCAAACACCTGCCCGTCATAGAAGATGCCCTGCACAGGAGGAACGTCGGCATCCAAACGCTTGAAAACCTCGTCGATGCGTCTGTCGGTCACGTCCTGATGCTGTTTCATTTCCAGTTGGTGATACTCTATAGTCTCAAGCCGTTGGAATAATTGGGCATTGGTCGCAATAAAGCGGCGCATGGATATGAAAGCCCTCATTATGCGGATGTTCACCTCGACAGCCGTCTTTGATTTCAATACCGAACTGAGCATGGCTATTCCTTGTTCAGTGAACGCGTAAGGCAGTTTTCGGGTTCCGCCCCAACTTGATGTCGCATTTTGCGACATCAAGTTATCAAGCTCGTCTTTGCTGAGCTGGAACATGAAATCATCAGGAAAGCGTTCCATATTACGCTTCACCTGTTCGTTCAGCCTTCGTGTTTCCACACCGTACAATGCGGATAAATCACTGTCAAGCATGACCTGTCGCTCTCTTATAATCCGAATCATCGGCTGGATGTTAATTACTTCGGGCAACTGGTCGCAATTTGCGACCGGCTCTTTTGCCATACCGTTTGTATTTTCCCTTTCTTTCGCCATATTCCTGCTTTATTGTTCGCTTTCGTCCAGACCTTTGATAATTTCGAAGCCCAATGTGTTTTCTATTTTGCAAATGGTTTCCAGTGACATGTTCTTTTGCCCTTTCAGCATCTTGGAGATATATTGCTGGGTGCAATTCATTTTTTCGGCAAGCATCCGTTGCGACAAGCCGAGTTCCGACATTCGCTTTGACATAAGGACGGCAATAGCCCGTGAGCATTGCGCCCAGTCCCTTTTATCCTGTCCTGATTTGACTGTCTGCGATTCGGTCTCCAAACCCACGCGAGGCATTTTGTCTGTCACTGTATTCATTGAAACGATTACATTGCTTAATTCATTTGCAAAGGTAGCACAAATATTTGAATTTGCACAACTTTCGGGTTGTTGTCCCGTGGAAAGAAACGAAATACCATACCTAAATCAAAGATTTAGGGGAAGTAGAGACTTGTCGCCTCCCTATTCATAATGGTAATGAACTTCCATGTTGTTAATTCCTATGTTCTACCGTAGGAACAATATTTCTCCATTTGTTTGTTGCGAATTTGTTACACACAGATTGTTTGCCTATGTATTGCTATTGATTATCAGGGTATTATAATTTATGCAAAATCAATAGATTTGAATTGCTGTCCTCTTGCCTTTATTGGAAATTGTAGTACCTTTGTAGTGGCTTGTGCGAACGAGCCAAGCAATGTGGAAAGATGGGAACATCGAACCATCAATAAAGTACCGAAAAGAGGGAAAATACCCTCTACCACCGCTCTTTGAGTGTTAAGAAATAATAAAAAGGTTAAATCTTCACCTTTTAGAATGTACCCCTAAAGGTTATGCCCATATTTCTGACTTATAACTCACAAAATATTGAGTAATAACTGGTTGCAAATACTATAATCTTTAAATTGTTTCTGTTGCAAAGTTACCCTCCTGCGTATTCGCTTTGCTGTATCATAATCACGGATAGCATTACCATTTTCATCTGAATTACCGCAAAGCATACCAGAAGAATTCCGAAATTTTTTCGAACGGTATCTTATCCATCCGGTCATACAAGTCTACATGATTGGCTCCGGGAACGATATACAGTTCTTTCGGTTCGCTGGCTTCTTGATAGGCATCCTCACTGAAATAGCGCGAATGTGCATGCTCGCCTGCAATGAATAGCACGGGGCGTGGTGAAATCTCTTTAATCATGGCAAACGGATAGAAGTTCATCAATGCCGCCTGACTGGTAAAGCGTATACCTTGATAGCGCGGATGATAGCCACGCAAGGGGTTGCGATAGTAATCGAAAAACTCCTTCTGCACGGCATTGGCATTTCCCAGCAGTTTCTCCGGTGTGCCAAAGCGGATACGTGCTTCTCCCGTTTCTGCTTCCTTCCAACGTTGTTCGGCAACTTCATCCAACAGTTTGCGTCTTTGTTCATCCGTCATCGAATCCCCCAAACCGTTACGGGTGGCACGCCCCATATCATACATGCTCACGGTTGCCAATGCCTTGATGCGGGGGTCGAGAGAAGCCGCACAGACAGAGAACCCGCCGCTTCCGCAGATGCCAATCACACCGATACGGTTGCGGTCAATAAACGGTTGTAGTCCGAGCCAGTCTACAGAAGCACTGAAGTCTTCCACCAATGCGTCGGGCGATACCGTGTGACGCGGTTCTCCTCCACTTTCGCCTTGATAGGAAGCATCAAAAGCCAGAGTCACGTAGCCTCGCCGTGCCATTTCCTGTGCATAGAGTCCGCTACACTGTTCTTTCACAGCCCCGAACGGGTGTCCGATGATGAGGGCTGCATAGTGTTGCGCTTCATTGAAATCCTTCGGGAGGTACATTTCGGCGCAAAGCATGATATCATACCTGTTTTTATAAAAGACCTTACGGACAGTAATTGTCGGATCTGTTTGAAAAGTCTTTGCCGGTTCATCGGATTCAGAAAGCACCATTCCGTTCCGACAGCGTGCCGCCATGATAAGTACTTCGTCTATCTGAGCCTGTGTCACGCCGTTGTGCTTGGCATGGGCAATGTGAGTATTCAACTCATTCTTCACGCCGTCCAACACCGACAAGGCAGCCACAGTAGACAGTTCACGGGTACGCCAGTCGAGATTGTCACGGCTGAATATGTCACCGAACAGATGAGCTTTCAGAAATTGGTCCAATGCCGGAGCAAATGTCAGCACTTCTCCTAGTGCCGGACGACCGAACAGTTTCAGCTGGTTTTGTCCACCGACAACAAACATATCCGAACTCTTTACCGGAGAAGGCTCCCGTCCGGCTTCATCCTTTATGCCTTGTGCTGCACGCTCTTTGGTGAGATTCATCAGCGTAACCAATGCACCCATGCTGCGTGGAAAGCCGCAATAGGCATAGAGCTGGGTAAGTACTTCTTTTTCTTCGCTCACGGTCAGCCCACAGTCAAGTCCTCTGGCAAGGATCACTTTGAGGCTGTCCTGATTGCCACGTGCGGCATACATACTGATGGCGGCAATACTTTGTTCTTTCTTGCTTAACATATTGTTCTTGTTTTGTGCCTGCGTATAAACGATACAGCATATCAGGCAGGCGATGGTTGTAATTAACTTGTTCATATTGCTTTCTGTTTAGTGATGAATTTATAAGAACTTGACAAACGCCGGTCTTTCCAGTCGGATATTTTTTCCCGTATTCTTCAGTAACCCCGTATTTCGGTTTCTTTCGAATATCTGTATGCAGTTGGCATCCCTGCAAACCACTGCCAAATAGCAACCATCCGGAGAGATGGCAAAACTTCGCGGATAAAGACCTGTTGGCTGAAATCCTATTTGAACCAATGTTCCTTTTTGGGAATCAATGGAATAAACAATTATGCCATCTTCTTTCAAGTGCTTGGAAGCATAGAGGAATTTGCCATCGGATGAAACATGGATATCTGCATTTCCCTCTGCAACGAAAGGGTCGCAGACAATTGTTTGTAAACGTTCCAACTTGCCTTCATTATAGGAGAATACAGTTATTTTACCCGAGAGTTCACTGATGAGATAAGCAAATCTGCCATTCGGGTGAAAACATATATGTCGAGGTCCTGAGCCGGAATCCATCTGTATGCGGACTACTCTTGATTCATCCAACAGAGAATGAGCCTTACCTGCTTCCGGTCGTTTGCCTATCGGAAACAGATAGATACAATCTGTTCCCAAATCGGTAGCAAGAAGGAATTTGCCATCAGGTGTAAAGGTCACGCAATGCAGATGCGATTGTTCCTGCCTTTTTTTATTCGGCCCATTTCCAGCAAAACGAATTATTTTTGTATCACGTTGCAACTTTCCTTTCTTATCCTGTGAGAATACCGTGATGCTGCCACCCTTATAATTTGCTGTCAGAACAAAGTATTCCTTTGGACTGAGAGTAATATAAATAGGAAGTTCACCGTCTGTAGATTGCGAGTTAAGCAGAGACAGCAGACCACTTTCCTTATCAAAAAGCAAAGCATTGGCAGTCGAACTTTTCCCTTCATCATCGCCTATGGCATAAATTCGATTACCAGTGCTATCAGATGTAAGGAAAGCAGGATTTGAAATCCCTCTCAGCCCACACGGATAGTCGACATCGGCAGTTTGTCCGTCAAACCGGTACATTCTGACACCTTCTTCGTCTGGCTTCATATAACATCCTACCAACAGAAATTTTGCATAAGTTCCCTTATCCGGGACATCTTCGGTTGACCGCGCTTGAATCGTAGTGAAGCTAAGCCATAAGATTAACATGACAAATAAAGCTTTTGGTTTCATCTTATTTACCTTTTTGGTTTCACTTGCAAAATTACAGCATTCACATACTGAAGATTAGACCTCAATCACTGATAAAATTACCACTTTCATCGGGCTTGGACCGGGTTAAATGTTATCTGTGAAAATGGTAAGACAGTCTGTGATTAGGGTTATATGTTCGTTGATTGAATGAACTAACTTTGTCGTCATGGAATAAAATAAATAAGGGATAGAAAAGAAACAGCTGTTCCTCAGACAGCAATGTCAATATAAATACTTATTTTTGTAAAAAACAAAAGGATGGTTATGGGAGATATAACAAGAATAGATACAGTTCAGCAGTACTGCGACCTTTTCGAAGTCGAAGCTCTGCACCCGTTGGTCAGCGTTGTGAATTGTTACGAGGTGCAGCCCATCAGACACTCAAAGAAACTGTACAACATTTATGCTGTGTTGCTGAAAGATACTGACTGCGGTACGATGAATTATGGACGGAGCCTCTATGACTATGAAAAAGGCTCCATGCTGTTTATCGCTCCGGGGCAGGTAATGGGTTCTGACGATGATGGCAGTCTGCACCAGCCGGCCGGATGGGCCCTGATGTTCCATCCCGAACTATTGCGCGGTACTTCCCTTGCACATATAATAAAAGAGTATTCTTATTTCTCATATAATGCCAACGAAGCACTGCACCTGTCAGAACAGGAGCGCAAAGTAGTCATTGAATGTATAAACAATGTAGCAGAAGAATTGAGGCATCCTATTGACAAGCACAGCCGTTCTTTGATTATTGATACCATGAAGCTTCTCCTTGACCGCTGCATCCGCTTTTATGACCGCCAGTTCATTACAAGGGAAAATGCCAACAACGATTTGTTGGCGCGTTTTGAATTGTTGCTCAATAATTACTATCATTCTGCCTTGCCAACGAGTAAAGGTATTCCGACGGTACAGTATTGCGCTGACCAACTGTGTCTTTCCACCAATTATTTCAGTGACCTGGTAAAAAAGGAAACCGGTATGTCAGCAATCAAGCATATCCAGCAAAAAATTATGGATATAGCCAAAGAGCGCATCATGAACACGCAAAAAAGTATCAGTCAAATCTCAGATGAAATGGGTTTCCAATACCCACAACATTTCACACGTTGGTTCAAGAAGATGGAAGGTTGCACACCGAACGAATATCGCAATGAAATTATAAAACAAGCGATAAACTAACTGGTCTTATCATCATTTATTCGTAGAGTCTCTTACAAATAATACTCTGGATATAACCAACAAAGCAATTAATGAACAACTTTGAAATCTTGAACCGATAAACAAAAAAGTTTGATGATCTCCTGCATACACTTTTCCCATCGGATGAACAGCTGTTGTCCGGTCTTTTTCCTGCGGTAAGTCAGGATTCCGTTCGCAATGTCTCCCTTTTTCAGATAAGCCATGTCCACAAAGGACATCCCCCGTGTGTAAAAGCAGAACAGGAACATGTCACGTGCGAAATCAAGGTGGGGTTTCAGGGACAAGTCCAGTCTTTTGATACGCCTGATATCATTTAAATGAATGGCCCGTTTCAAGGTCTTTTCCACACCTGTATAAACAGACTTGAACAGGTTCCGCTGTCCGGTCAGTCCGTTCTCCACCGCACGGTTGTAGACCGCTTTCAGAATGCGCATGTAGAACGAGATTGTATTGGGTGAGTTCCCCCTGTTTTTCAGATAAGCCTCGTATTCCATGAGCAAGTCAGAGCTAAGTTCGCCAAACAGTATATCGCTACCTTTCATAAAACTGCTGAAACTTTTGAGCGCGGCTGTATAGGTTTCAGAGGTCCGTATCTTTCCCAAACGTTTCAGCCTTACTATCTGTTGCCGGATATAGTCGTTAAACGAAGGTTCTTGTCCGCTGTCATGGAAACGTATGACGATATCATCCGCTGTAAACGGACCGGATTGGCTTAATGTCCTGATAGCCTTTTCCAGTCGGATTTTGTCCCGTCTTATCCGTTCCCCTACCGATAGAAGATAATTGTCCCGTTCCATCCCTGCAGGGTGTTGACAGGGAATGACCGCTTCGGAACGTTGGTCCCATTCCGAAGCGAAAAGTTTGTATCCGGTACTGATCTGCCTGACCACACGGTTATGAATCACCTGATAATACAGTGCGCCCTCCCTGCCTTCCGCGGACGAGGACCTGAATTTGGTTCTGATTGTTGCCATAGTGCAGTCATTTTGAATTGGGATTGTCCAGTTGCTTCCTGATTTCCTGTGCCTCCCTGAACAGCCGGTGCGCCAGACTGTCCTTG
>OHYH01000634.1_pt1 | contig 12276 bp, 10 predicted proteins | sample 1580211 | NCBI WGS metagenome assembly OHYH01 (sample SAMEA3882528, study PRJEB24775) | human gut metagenome | biome: human-associated habitat; feature: intestine environment; material: feces | place: Netherlands | collected 2009/2010 | reverse complement strand
TTCCTGTTATCTCGCGCCTTCGCCAGTAAGCAGAAATTCGTCGAACTCTCGTTAATATCAGCCTCGCGGATGGGAGCGAGCGGTAAAAGAACGGAGGCTCACAGCTTGATATGGCGAATGATATACCGCAAGATAGACTCCTCCCCATCGCCATAGGGCGAGGGAATGAAAAGCAAGGCGCAGACCAACGCGGCGAATATCAATCGGCTCTTCGTGCGTACCCGTTTCCACTATCTTTCCCTCATCCACCACGATGATTTGGTGGGAGTTTCTTACCGTGGAGAGCCTGTGCGCCACCACTTCAAGTCATAGCGGGCTATATCCATGCCCTCTCTGTCATTTGTCTTGCATGTCCAGCCGCGAAGTTACCACTACTTGTTGAGACCGCCAAGAAGGTGACTAAACAAAAGTAAACAATCTGCCCTTTTCCCGACAGAATCAAGGCCTCAAAAGAACGTGAGTTCGACGAAAAGTTGTAGAGACGCGGCGTGCCACGTCTCGGCAAGATTGCTGAATGAAACCACCAATTGCGAAAGCCTGGCGGTTTGCTGAGACGCAAGAATCTCTACAACTTCTCGTCGAACTCACATTTATTTATTATATATATGTACGCGCGCATGAGAGCGTTTACATACCCAGTCGGGAGGTGTCCACCTCTTGGCGGCTGCGCTCCTTGTAGCCATTGATCTTGTAGGAGAAGCGCACGTAGATGCTGCGGTTCACGTACCTGCCCTGGATGAAGTCCAGGTTTTGGCCGTCTAAACGCACGTGCATCTTGGGATAGAGCGTCTGGAACATGTCGTCGCAGCCCAGGCTCAGCGTGGCCTTGTCTTTCAGGAAGGTCATGCGCAGGCTGGCGTTGATGCCCCAGTTGGTCTCCATGTCTATGACACCCTGTATGGACGGCGTGCGGTAAAAGGCCGTGAGATTGGCTTGCAGTTTGGGTTTCTTGGCCAGCGTGAAGGTGTTGTTGAGCAAGGCCAGGACCGTCCACTTGTGCCGGTTGAAATAGAGGCCGTTCCAGTTGTTGGCCTTGTAGCTTTCCCACCATCCGTTCAGCGTGGCGTTCATGTCCCACCACTTGCAGATGGTCACTGGAATGACCGCCGTCAGGTTGAGTGTCTGGCTGTAATTGATGTTTTGTGACTTGTAGATGAGCGCCAGGCTCTTGTCGGATTGATAGGCTTGGTAAAGCATGCAATCCCCGTATCTCGAGTAGCTGAGTTGCAGCACGTATTTCCCTTTCAGGATATAGTTCAGCGTGGCGTCATGCACGGTTTCCGGTCTCAAGCCGCTGTTGCCTTCCTCCCGGGAATAAGCGTCGCGATAGCTGGCGAAGTCTCGGGTCTGCCAGTAGCCCGGATATCTCTTCATCATCACGTAGCTCAGTTGGAAGATGTGGTTTTGTGAGGGCATCCAGGTGACCTGGGTCGTGGGCAACAGGGCGTATTTCTTGTAGTCGTTGGCCTTATAGTAGTTTCCCTTCAGCGAGGCGTAGAGCGACAGTTTGCCGTCCCAGAAGCTCTTCATCACGCCCGCGTAGATGTTGCCGTCGTGTTCCTCCAGCTTCGATTCGTTGCTTTCATCCTCCAGGTTGCCCAGGTCAGTGGTCTGCGTCTGTCGGTTCTTGGTGTCGGTGTAGGTGTAGTTGCCGCCATAGGTGAGCGTCCAGCCATGAGCCAGCTTGTGGCGCATGTCTATGTATCCCCGCCAGGTGCTCACCCGCTGGCTGCCGTCATAGTCCAGGCTGCTCGTCTCCGCTCCCTCGGGGTCGGTCACCCGCAGTGACTGCAAACCCCTGTCATAGTAGTTCATGTAGCTCACGCCCGCCTTCGTGCCCTTGCCGTTGGTGTAGGTCAGGTCCACGTAGTGTAGGTAGTCATGCCCGTCTTTCTGGCTGGTGGAGTTGCCGAAGTAGGAGTTCTGCCCGATGGAGACGGTCTTGTCCTTGGGGTTTAGCCTTCCCGTGTAGCTCAGGGTGATGTCCCCCTTCTCGCCCACGTTTCTTCCCACGCTGGCGAAGACGGAGTGTCCCTGCCACTTGTTCCTGCCATCCACTTGCGAGTAGATGTCATAGAGCGTGCCGTTGAGCGTGTGATGAGACTCCGTGGTTTCCTGGCTCACGCCTATGCCGTTGGTATACTTGTAGATGAACTCGTAGTTCCAGTGGGGCGTGCTGGCGAAAAGGCTTCCGCCGCCGTTGTAGGTGTTGGCGTGCTGGTTCTCGTAGCCCGCCTGCAGCATGCCGTTCAGCGTGTAGCGGTCGCTCTTCTTCAGCACCACGTTGAGCACCGCCCCGTCCACGTGCCACTTTGGAGGAGCGTTGTAGATGACTTCCACTTTCTCTATCTGGTCTGCTGGCAGTGATTTCAGGTAATCCAGCGTCATCGGTTTCTGCTTGCCGGATATGAAAACGGTGGTGGTCTTTGCCCCCACCAGGTTGATGTCCTCTCCGTTCAGGCTTATCACGGAGGGCAGCTCCTTCAACAGCTCGTGGCCGTTGGTGATGTTCCTCTTGGCCAGTATCTGGCTCGTGTTATAGGTCAGCACGTTGTCTTTCATGGTCATCAGCGGGGTCTCTCCCCTCACCACCACCTCGTCCAGCGTCATGCTGTCGGCTCTTAGCGTAATGATGCCCAGGTTTCCCGCCGGGTTGGCGATGTCCTGGCTCTCGTAGCCCATCATGGAGATGCGCAGCGAGCAATTCACGGCAGGCTTGGAAAGAGAGAATGTGCCGTCTTGTTGGGTCACCGTGCCTGCCAGGTAGGCGCTGTCCGCCACGCCGCGCAATACGCATGTCACGTATTGCAACGCTTTTCCTTGCTGGTCCACCACCTTTCCGCTGATGGCCTGGGCCATGGCCGCCTGCCAGCCCGCTACTAAAAACAAAAGAGTGAAAACAATCGATCTCTTCATATCGTTATTCTATTTATATATTATATATAATGTAAGGTCAATATCTCAAGTCCGTGGCGAAGTCGGGGGCGTATTTGCACCTTGGGTCTGGGCACAGACAAGAGCATTAACAATACAACTATAAATCTTTTCATTTTGCGTCAAATTTTGTCGCAAAAGTATATAAACCTGACAAAAAAAGCAAAAATATCGCAAATTAAAAATCAACAAAACTCAACAAAATGATGTCTCATGGCTAGATGAGACAAAAAACAAACAAAAACCACAGGGGTTAGCGGTATATCTTCTGTATTTCCCGGTCGAAATCAGACGCGCTTCCCGTTTCGCCAAACACCTTCAGCAAAAGCCTTTTGCGTATGACGGAGACATAACCGCTGTTGATATTCGCCAGAAAGGCTATTTCCGTTGGCTTGAAACGCAGGCGGACAAGCACGCAAATGTCATATTCGTCAAGTTGAAGAGCAGTGCGGGCGTTTACCGTTTGGTAGAAATTGGGAAGCTCCTTGTTCATCATATCCCGCAATTCGTGCCAGTCGTCCACGCTTGGTTTCTGATTGCCATGGCATAACTGTCGGAACTTTTCCGTGATAGCGGCATGGCGGATTCTTCTCTCCACCTCGGCCATGTCCGCCGGCCCACTTATTGCCTCGACGCGGCTTAACAGCAGATTGATTTGTCCCTGTTTTTGCTTCACCAGCTTTTGTTTCTCTTCCTCCGATTCCGCTAGAAGCATTCGCAGCTCTTCTTGGGCTTGTACCAAGGCTGCGTTGTCTCGCTCATACTGATCATATCGTTGTCTTATTCGTTCTTTTTTTCTTCTCATGACGAAAAAAACGAGAGAGACCACAACAACTATAAAGGCCGCAAACAAGAGCAAATACATTCTCATCCTTTCCGCCTCCAGTTCTTTCTCATCCGCCTCTCTAGAGAGTTTTTGCATGTCGGAAGAAGCCTTAATCCTGGAACAGCTTATCTCCATCATATTATTGATAATGCGATTGGAATATCCACACTCAAGATTAGCGTAATAGTACGCAGAATCGAAAATACCAAGCTTGTGATATACTTGTGACAATCCTATTGCGGCAGCGTACCTTTCGTTAAAGGTGGAATGTTTCTTGTTTTTCAATTTCATGAAATAAAACATGGCGGAATCGATAGCTCCTGTGTTTAAGAAATAGAGTCCTTTTCCATAATAGAATATCTCCCGCCCAGGCACGATGTTCCCTTTCCCGTCAAAAAGGCCAGATTCCCTTTCGTAGCGATGGAGGCACCGTGAAGCGTTCTTCAGGTCTTTCCTTTTGGTGTATGTCTCAATCAAGGCCCCCAAGGACATAGCGGCCTCTTCTAACATCTGATGTTTTTCATAAAGTCGTGAGGCCTTTTCGTGATAGCAAATCTCGGAATCCTCTTTTCCCATCAAGCTATATGCGTCAGCGATGAAGTCATAGCCCGATATGACACCCACGCTGTCTTTTGCCCGAAGGCCATATCTTATGTAATTCCAAGCCGCTTCCAATGTGTTCTGAGGCATGTAGCTCTCATAATAGGCTTCCGTTGCCTGCCCATATACCCTGCTGAGGGTCAGGAAGTCGCAATCCGCCTTGGTGGTGTCGGCCTGGCTGATGGCCGTCTCATACTCCAGCAAGGCTTGGGGCAGGCTGTCCAAGTCACGGTAGACACAGCCCAAGAGGTAGTGGGCCATCATCCGCTCGTTGGGAGAGCCGTGGCGGTCGTAATATTGGGCTACGTCTTTCATGACGCTGTCGGAGGTGAAAGGCACGTAGGCCTTGTTCATCGCCTTGGCCAGGAGCAGCTGGTAACGGTAGCGGTTGGCCTTGGAAGCGTCCTCGGCCTCTTCCCCCAAAGATACGAGGAGGGCTAATCCACTGTCTGGCTCAGCCTCTATCAGGCTGTCGGCCAAGTGGAGTTTCGCCGCCAGCTCCTTCCCTTCACGGGAGCAGGAGACCATGAGCAGCGGGAAGACCATCACGAACAGGAGCAAGCACCTCATGGCGATTGTAGGGAATTTACCTTTTAATCCAGTTTTCGAGCTTAATATTCGAGAAATTCTTAAAATCCTTTATATTCTCGGTTACCATAATCAGGTCATTGACTATAGCCGTACAGCCAATCAGCAAGTCAAAATCATCATCGGCAGAAGTTCCTGCCAAACGGAGGCAAGCTTTCTCTGACGCATATAAATCAATGGCATTACTTATGGGCAGAATCTGTATGGAAGACAAAAAACTGTCAAGCCCTTGCGCTCGCTGCTTTATGCCTTTTTTGCGGCCTAACTCCGCGCCATATTTCAATTCCGCCATGGTGATTTCCGAAATATGACAATTCTCCAATCCAACCTCATCTATCTTTTTATCCACGTCATATTGCCCACGCAAGAGAAAGACGCAGATATTGGTATCTAATAAATACTGCCCCATTTTATAACATCAAATCCTCGCTGTTGAACCTTCTGCTCTCCTTTATTTCCTTCACCATGTCGTCAGCGGTCAATCCGGGGAAGTCTTCGTCTTTCCATAGGCCATAGAATTTGCTGGCAGAAACGGATACCGTAGTGCCTTCCTCTTTACGAGCCTCTTCTATTAGTTTTTCTCCCAGCCAGCGTTTATTGCTCGCGCTAAGTGAGAAGCCGTTGATAAGGGCTAACAGGCCTTCTAATGAGATCATTCCTTTCATGTGATGGTTATTCCTCCTTGTTTGTGGGTTATATATATCGCGAAGATAATGATTTATTCGGAATGCCCAAAATGTTTGGCTTGTAATTTCTTGAGATAGCCGCAGGGCAAACTCGACGAATCATAGCTTGTGCACGTAAACTATCATTGCCAAAGTGTAGAGACGCGGCGTGCCTATTTGACGGGAGACGCGGCACGCCACGTCTCTACGGGAATTATGGTGCACTCGTCACGTTATATAGCTCCATGTTGCCGGAAGTACAGTATCCTTTTCAGTTTCAGCTAAGTGGTACTGGAGTTTCAGCTAGCTGGTACTGCAGTTTCAATAGGCTGGTACTGCAGTACCACTTAGCTGGCACTCGGGAGGATACTGTGCTTCCGACAACATGGAGTGTAGCTTTGCAGAAAAGGTTGACTACTTTAAGTCTTATTCGCAGTATGGGTTGACTCTTATTATTACTGTTCACGCGCAGGGTTGACCCTGTAATATTGGATGCTGCCAGGAATATTGCCGCGAGGTGGCAACAACACATTCGGCAAACTTACGTTTTCCACGCATGCCAAGAAGATAGATGAAGAAAAGGGGAGTCACGCTATGTCCGCTCCGCCCAGTCGCCCCTGTCCAGGCTGCGATAGCCTATGGCCTCGGCCAGATGTTCCGCCTTTACCCGCTCGCTGCCAGCCAAATCGGCGATAGTGCGAGCCACTTTCAAGATGCGGGTATAAGCCCGGGCGGAGAGGGAGAAGCGTTCCATGGCCAGGCGAAGCATCTCGATGCCCGCACTGTCCGGCTCGGCGAACTGGTGTATCATGCGCTCGGTCATCTGCGCGTTGCAATGGACGCCCTTGAAGTCTTTGTATCGCTCCCGCTGGATTTCCCTGGCGGCCACTACCCTTTGGCGTATCTGGGCACTAGGTTCTCCCGGCGCGGCCTTGGAGATGTCCTTGAAGGGCACGGGCGTTATCTCCACCTGTATGTCGATGCGGTCCATCAAGGGGCCGCTGATCTTGTTCATGTATTTCTGGATCTGGCCCGGGGTGCAGACGCAATGGTGCGTAGGGTCGCCATAGTAGCCGCAAGGACAGGGGTTCATGCTGGCCACGAACATGAACGAACAAGGATACTCTATGGTGTACTTAGCGCGGCTGATGGTGATATGGCGGTCTTCGAGGGGCTGGCGCAACACCTCTAGCGTGCTCTTGTTAAACTCCGGCAACTCATCGCAAAAGAGCACGCCATTGTGCGCCAGGGATATCTCCCCCGGTTGCGGCGTAGAGCCGCCACCCACCAAGGCCACTTGCGAGATGGTGTGATGAGGGGCGCGGAAAGGACGTTGGGCTATCAAGGAGACATTGCGACCCAGCTTGCCGGCAATGGAATGTATCTGCGTGGTCTCCAGGCTCTCCGCCAACGAGAGCGGCGGCAATATGGTGGGCAGGCGTTTCGCCATCATTGACTTGCCCGAGCCGGGAGGGCCTATCATGGCAAGGTTATGGCCTCCGGCGGCCGCCACCTCCAAGGCGCGCTTCACGTTCTCCTGTCCCCGCACGTCGCTGAAGTCGATGTCATAATGAGCTTGGTTCTCGTAGAACTCCTTGCGGGTATCCACGAAAACAGGCTCGAAAGCCTTTTGCCCGTCCAGGAACTGTATCACGTCGGTCAGCGTCTCCATGCCATACACTTCCAGGTTGTTGACCACGGCGGCCTCCCTGGCGTTCTGCTTGGGCACGATAAGTCCCTTGAAGTGCTCAGCCCTTGCCCTGATGGCAATGGGCAAGGCTCCCTTGATGGGTTGCAGGGTGCCGTCCAGGCTCAACTCTCCAACCATCATGTATTCGGGAAAAAGGTCACTGCTCATGTTGTTGTTGGCACCCAGCAAGCCGATGGCCAACGGCAAGTCGAAACCGCTGCCTTCCTTTCTGAGGTCGGCGGGAGCCATGTTGACCGTCACTTCCGCCACGGGAAAATGGAAGCCGCAATACTGCATGGCGGCGGCCACACGGTTGCGTCCTTCCTTGACGGCCTCGTCTCCCAAACCCGTAAGATGGAATTGTATACCCTTGGTGATGCTTACCTCCACGGTCACGGTGGTAACTTCCAGGCCGTTGACCGCGGCGCAAAATGTCTTAACAAGCATAGATAATCCTTTCCTGTGGTTTTTTCATGGCGGAGACGCTCACAGGCTCTCCAGTTTCTTCTCCAGCTCCAGAAGCGACAAGCCAGTGGCCACGACCCGCCCGTTGCGCAATACGATATTGCCGGGGACAGAGGTCAAGCCCAACAGCTTGAGCGTCTTGTCGTCCAGCATCTCACCGCTGCAGATGACAGGCCAGTCGATGGTGTCGCTCGCCATGGTGCGCTTACAATCGGTGAGTCCAGGATCTACGCAGATGCTCAGCAACTTCATGTCGTTGCCCCCACGCTGTCTCCTGATGCGGCGCAGGTGGCGTTGCATGTTCTTGCTGTTATAATCCCAACTGGCCCAGGTGGAAATCACCAAGACGGGAGCCCGCAGCGAAGCCGAGGTAATGGTGTTTCCATAGACATCCTTGGCGGTAAAGTTGGGTAACGGCTTGCCCATGGCGGTATTCTTCGCGCCATTCACCTGGGCATGGAGCCTTATCAAGGCTCCGTTCTTGGGTTGCTTTTCCTCCAACAGGCCCAGCAGCTCCATGGCCTTGTCATAATCGGGCGTGGACGACATGGCAAAATACTTGCGCAAGAGAAACACGCTGACGGCTGATTCTGGATGGTCCTTGATGAACATCTCGGCCAGCCGCTTCTCCTCGGGAGGCGATACGCTGAGTATCATCTCCCGGAACTCATTCATCAACTTGTTTTCCTTGGAACCTTCCACTTTCAACTCCTTCAAGTGGGAAGCGTCCGCCTTTACGCTCACCGACTTACCCGGCTCGGCGAAGACTGGCTGCTCAGAGAAATTGGGAAACACCAGCATCAGCGTGGTGGGCATCTCGCATGGTATCTCATAAGTGAAACGCCCGCCTTCCACCTTGATGGTGTCAATTCCCGCTATGCTACCATCATAAGTGTATACGTATAACTCTCCCTGGTTGAAATGAAGAAATCTGCCATCCAACTTAAATTGCCCATTACCCGACCCACAAGCGGTAAGTAATAAGCCGAATACAACTATAAGGGTGTAAGCAAATCTTCTCATGGGTATGTGCCGCGAGCGGGACTCGAACCCGCACAGCCATTACTGGCCAAGGGATTTTAAGTCCCTCGTGTCTACCAATTCCACCATTGCGGCCTGATAATTGAATGGAAAGAGCGGAAAACGGGACTCGAACCCGCGACCCCGACCTTGGCAAGGTCGTGCTCTACCAACTGAGCTATTTCCGCATAAAAGACCGTTTAAAGACTGTCACTGGGTAAAACGTGGTGCAAAGATAAGCCTAATAATCGAGAACGCCAAGGATTTCACAGATTTTAAGACTTCTCCCTAGTTTCCTACACTCACCACGGAGCCTATGCCCGCATAGCTTATCCTGTAACGAAAGAGGGAAATGCCTGGGTCGCCTTCCGTGACAGCACCCGTCTCCAACGCGTATATCCTTCCGCAGTTGGCGCATTCCACAGACTGCCTGTTGCCCGTCCATCGCAAAGGATAGCGCAAACCGCCATGGTCCCGCAAGCAATTGGCGCACTGGCGATCCCAAGCCACGAGGCCATTGAAGTTGGAAAGGCCTATGATAATGCCATTGGCCGCGCCCAGGTCGCTATAGTTCGCGTAGTTCTCCTCTGCCGTGTTCAGGCGGATGTCTTCCGTCTTGTCCTGCCCGTCGTTCAAAGTGGAATAGATATGCCAAACGCCTCCTATCTTGCTGGCACTTATCATGGTGTACATGCCAGGGCCATTAAGCGCGGTCTCGATGGAAGTGCCCGCGTGGTACTTGGTATTGAACACGAAGCGGCAGGCATAATCACTGGTGTAGAGATCCTCCGCCCCGCAACCGCAGAGCGAAAGCACCACCACCAAGGCCATGAGCAGTCTCGCCTTCATCCCAACAAGGCTTTTTCGGCCCGCTCCACCCGCTCGAAATGAAACTCCGCCAAGGTGCGCTCCATCAGGGCCACTATCTGGTCATTGCACAAATTGCCTATGCTGCCCTCATGAGTGTGGTGTATCTCCTTGCGGGGCTTGAACTCCCCGGCCTCTATCTCCAGGCCCACTTTCTTGTAAGCGTCCCTGAAAGGCATGCCATGGGCGGCAAGGTCGTTCACCTCCTCCACGGAGAACATGGGGTCATAGACAGGATTGTCGAGGATATGCTCGTTCACCTCCATCTTATTGACAATATAGGCGGCCATGGACAGGCAGTCTTTCAACTCCCCGAAAGCGGGCAAGAACACTTCCTTGATAATCTGCAGGTCACGGAAATAGCCCACGGGCAGGTTGTTCATGATGAGCGTCACCTGCTGGGGAAGAGCCTGCAGCTTGTTGCACTTGGCGCGTATCAGCTCAAACACGTCCGGGTTCTTCTTGTGGGGCATGATGCTCGAACCCGTGGTGCACTCCTTGGGCAACTTCACGAAACCGAAGTTCTGGCTGTTGAAAAGACAGGCATCGAAGGCCAGCTTGGCCAATGTGCCCGCCACGGAAGCCAAGGCGAAAGACACGTTGCGCTCCATTTTCCCTCTTCCCATTTGGGCATAGACCACATTGTAGTCCATGGAGTCAAAACCCAGCAATTGGGTGGTCATGGTTCTGTTTAAAGGGAAACTGCTGCCATAGCCCGCCGCGCTGCCCAAGGGATTGCGGTTGGTCATGCGATAAGCCGCCTGCAGAAAGAGCATGTCATCTGCCAGGCTTTCGGCGTAGGCGCCAAACCACAGGCCAAAAGAGCTGGGCATGGCCACCTGCAAATGGGTGTAACCCGGCATCAATACCTGCTTGTATCGCTCGCTCTTCTGTATCAGCTCGTCGAAAAGCACCTTCACCGCCTCTACCACCAAGCGCAGCTCATGGCGGGTAAAGAGCTTCAGGTCTACCAGCACCTGGTCGTTCCTGGAACGGCCTGAGTGTATCTTCTTTCCCATGTCGCCCAGCTTCTCCGTGAGCATCAGCTCCACTTGGGAATGCACGTCTTCCACGCCATCCTCTATGCGGAACTCGCCACGCTCGCAGACACGATAGATGTTTCTCAGCTCCGCCAGCAAAGGCTCCAACTCCTCCTTGGCCAGCAAGCCGATGCTTTCCAGCATGGTGATATGGGCCATGGAGCCCAATACGTCATACTTCGCCAGGTACAGATCCATCTCGCGGTCCCTGCCCACGGTGAAACGCTCTATCTCTCGGTTTACCTCAAAGTTCTTTTCCCAAAGTTTACGTGCCATGTGTTTCCTGTTTAATCCTCATAGGGTATCATCGCCAGCGACTCGGCTATCTTCTCCACGCCCTCCTTGAGAGGCTTTTCCACCATTCCTTTTATCATCATGGGGACATCGGCCTTGATGGTGAGCCTCATCTTGCAGGCTTCCTCGCCAACAGGCAGGAGCTGTATCCAAAGATTGAAACTCACGGGGCTTTCCACCGACTCCATCTTGATGGTCTTGGGTTCCTCTCGCTCTATGATGCGCAACTTTATCTCGCCCACCATAGGTGCCTTGATGGCCAAGTTGTCGCTGTCAAAGCTCAAGTGCTCCACCTTGTCGGCGGGAATCTTGTCTTTTATCCTTTCCAGGTTGCTCAGGTCGCTCAGCGTCTTGTACACCGACTCTTGGCGGTGGGGAATCTGCTTCACGTCGCTTTCCACTTTCAATGACATAGGCTTCCGACTAGATTATTGGTTCCAGTGAGCGGGGTCTTTGCGCCACTCATGCAACAGTTCCACGTCTTCCTTGGCTATATAGCCCGTCTCCAAGGCCTCGGCTACCACGTGCTCGTAGTCGGTCAGCGTCACCAACTTGACATTGGCCTCGCTGAAAGCCTGCTCGGCCACGGGGAAGCCATAAGTATAAGAAGCCACCATGCCCACTACTTCCGCGCCGGCGGCCCGCAAGGCCTCAACAGCTTTCAAGCTGCTGCCGCCCGTGGAAATGAGGTCTTCTATCACGACTACCTTGCTGCCGGCCTTGAGGTCGCCTTCTATCTGGTTGCCCATGCCATGGTCCTTGGCCTTGGAGCGCACGTAGACAAAAGGCAAGTTCAGCTCGTCTGCCACCAAGGCTCCTTGCGCGATGGCACCCGTAGCCACGCCAGCCACTACCTCCGCCTCAGGGAAGTGTTCCAATACGGCATGCGCTAATTCCAACTTCACGTAACTACGCAAATCGGGGAAAGAAAGAGTCTTGCGATTGTCGCAATAAAAAGGAGACTTCCACCCGGAAGCCCATGTAAAGGGAGCGTTGGGTTGCAACTTGATGGCCTTGATGTCTAGCAGTCGCGACGCCAGTGCTTGCTTTGGATTTTTCATAAGCTATATAAATAATGTATACTCTAAAATTTCACGTCTGCAAAGATAGCGCAAATCGAAGACAATACAAAATAAAAAGCTTGCTTTTTGTTTTTATTGTTGAGATGCAGCCTATCTTCTCCCTGCAAGGGAAAAGTGCGCAAATCGAAGACAATACAAAATAAAAAGCCCGCTTTTTGTTTTTATTGTTGAGATGCAGCCTATCTTCTCCCTGCAAGGGAAAAGT
>OHYH01000616.1_pt1 | contig 12572 bp, 9 predicted proteins | sample 1580211 | NCBI WGS metagenome assembly OHYH01 (sample SAMEA3882528, study PRJEB24775) | human gut metagenome | biome: human-associated habitat; feature: intestine environment; material: feces | place: Netherlands | collected 2009/2010 | reverse complement strand
GACTGAATTATTATCTATTCTCAATGTTCAATATGATGAATGTTTTGGATTTACCGATACAGAAGTGAAAAAGATTCATCATATTGAACTTGCTTAAAAGTTCAACATTCGAAGCATCAAAAGCCGTTTTACTACTGCTTGTATTGATATGTCCCATGACTGAAGTCCCCAGACTCAGAACCGGTGTTATCCGTTTTGATAATTCAATACCCACGGCAGGGCGGGAGTTCTTCCAAAAAGCGCTGTGTGTCATCGGAGTGGTCACTCCACCATTGATTCCGAAAGACCAGTTGTCCGTAAACTTTGTCCCTTTCAATAAGGTCTGTCCATTTGCAGTCAGGGCAGATGCTCCAAGCATACATAAAATCAAGATGTTTTTTTTCATCAATTCCAGTTTTTAATTAAACATAGGGGAATTATCCCATTTTATCAGTATATCTATTCGTTTCAAAAATAAAGACAAGACATCAATCATATCCATAGTCATTGCAAATGTCTGAATGCAGTTCCTGCATTCTTTATGTATTTTACACAAAAAGGTAGCGGAACAGGATACAAGTTTCCTTATTTTCCAAAATATTCCTCTCTTTTAAAGTATGATACAACTGCTCAACAGATTTCATTCCCATACCGGGTATTCGGCACAGCGCATCAAATCCGTTATATTTTATAAAGCGTAAAAGATCCTCAAGCTGATAGATATTGTATTTTCTAAGCGCACGTAACACCCTAAAATTTATATCCAAATTTCCTAAAGGTGTAACTAACAAGTCTACACATTCCGACGGAATATCCTGTTCCCTTACGACTATCACTACATTCTTGAAATTCTGTCCGCCACACTCTTGGGAATGTGTCAGGAGTGCCGCATAATTCCGGCATCTGATATATACACGGTCCAACTCTTGTTTCCATTCAGAATAAGATTTCCATTCCAAACGAACCTGCCTGCTCGCTTTTTTATACATATATGCCAGATTCCTAGGGGTAACACCTGTTTTCTTGGAAACTGCCAGTATATCTATCCCGGTAGAAAGAGAGTAAAAAACATCCCGCATCTGAGAGTCCTTTATCACTTCTGCCATTTCCTTGATAACCTCTCTGTAGACTGGTATACAGATCTTCGGCAACTCCACACAGGAAAGCCCTGACTGCTCACAGACCAGACCGGTATTTAAATATTTCATAGTTTCTCCGTTAAAATGCAATTATAAAAATCTGTTTATTTCTTATTTTTTTCTCTCAACTGAGTGGGGGACATCCCGTACATTCTGCGGCAATATGCCGTAAAATGGGAAGGTGAACTGAAACCTAACCTGCCGGATATTTCCTGAAAGGATAGTTCCGGATCACAAATCATTTCCAACATTTGTTCCGCCCTTTTTTTCTGCATCCATTTATAAGGACTTTCCCCGAAACAGGAGTGGAACTTCCGGCTGAAGGAGCGTTCGGAAACATAGTATAAATCAGCGAATTCCTTGACAGAGTTCACTTTCTTATAGTTTTCCATGACAAATTTCTCAAAACGTTGTCTGATGCCGGTCGATGCGGAAAAGAACGCTGTCAGTTCTTTCTTTGTATAAAAGCCCTTCAACACCAAAAGCAGTTCCTGCTGCTTCAACAAATGCATATGTTTACAAAGTAACCTTGCCTCCAAATACATTCCGACAGAATCCAGCACTTCAGCAAGAGGCTTCCTGACGGGAAGAATAAAATTATCAGCCGTTCGGTCCTCCCCCCTGACAGACAACGAGCCCAAAAACAATTTGTCACATACACTCATGTTCCTGTCCCAAAATAAAAGCATACATTTCGAACCGGTTATAGACTTCATCCGAGTTCCTATGTTTTGTGGAATGAACACCATCTGGTTCTGTAAAATTCGTAAACCTTTATATTTACCCAGATCAAAAATCACATCACCTTCAATTATAAAAAGAGTACACGACGACTTGCTATTATCAATCCGGTATACCTCATCCTTCTCCAGTTGCTGACAAGTAAATCCTACATCCGAATTCATCTGGTAATTCAGACAGGATAAATGTTCATTCAGATATAGTAATTTCATGTTTCTTATTTTTTATTACAACAAAAATCAAGACATAGCTGTTTTTGTGAAAACAGACAATTTCTCAACTAAAACAGACAAATTAAATACACAAAACATATACTGGTCAATCAATCGGTCTTTGATAGGTCATTGGAACATAAAGAGTTTTGGAGGTTATAAGACCATGCATTTTTATGACTGACTACCATCCGATAATATACCGACTCCTAAAACAGCATTCATAAGATATATCTCTGAGTTACCAAATGCTCGTGTAAAAGTGATATGAAACAAAGTTCTCACAATATTTATTTCGTGAATATATGACTATAAAAAGACACCAGAATATGATACGCTACAGAAAAATACAACAAGATTTTTTACTCCGTGCAAGCAAAAGCTCACACGGAGTATGACTTATTCCGGCAAATACTTTTTGTAATCTTCCTGCACATCCGGATCAATGACCGGACGTACGGAATAGGTCATGCAACGCCTGTAAACAGCGCTTGTATTGGAAGTAGGCGCCCAACCGGCAGGACCTCCAGTGGAATTAAGCAGATAACGCCCTGCATGAGTATCGCTTCTGGCTTGTGCCACGGCGAAAATGACTTCATTACCTCCAGATTTGCCATCTGTAAAACTGCCGTCATAAACACTTCCAGGCAGCGGTGTGTTAAGGCCGGAACGACTTGCATAATAATATGCAAACCTCAAAGTTACAGCCTCTTTCTGCGACATAATCCGGAATCCGTAAGGAGAAGGGTCAAATACGGTTTTCCCGCCTACATCCTCAGGATTCCCCGCAAAAGGTTTATTCCATGGATACAGGAATACCCAACGGTCTTTAAAATTGTTAACCAACCCATGTGGAAAACACTCATACAGCCAGAAACTTTGATGAGAGACGATGGCATTTGGATGTTCGATACTCTGTTTCATCGTAAGAGCAGCCCCTCTCGCTTGCTGAGCATCTGTTTTTCCATAATCCACATCATTTCCTCTCTGTTCCCAAAGGAAATCAAATAGCTTGCCGCTGCCGTCATAAAAGTTTGTATTGACACGAACATCATGTGCCGGGAACGGATCTTTTCTGCCCCATTGATATTGCATACCAAACTCCCTATACGCATCTGCATTATACTGTGATTGGACCCTTTCGTAAGCTCCCAACAGATGCGACATCAAATGAACCGTTTTCGAACCATCACCTCCCTGACTCGCAACATCCAAGACTGTCGGATAGTTGTCAACAATCCAGATATGCCAGGACCAGAGTGTCGGATTCCCCTTGATCTTTCCAGATTTAATTTCTATCAACACATTTCCCGGAGTCTGCCCTGGCTTGACATAAATATATGATCCCGGACCAGCACCTCCCTGTTCGGACAACTCGCTGAGTCCTGCTCTCTCTATGTCATTCTGCTCGTCAGACTTTTGAATGTCCGTCCACACAATATTGACTTTCCAGTCATCATCTTCATCCAGCTTGTTCAGCATAAAATCCGATTTACTTCCAGGAAGCCCCTGTTTGCCACTCAAAACAGCGTCATGTTCCAAAAGCATATTATAATACTCATAGGCAGTATTTACCCGGGAAACAGGAATAAAGATCCCTTGCTTTGCTCCCGCTTTAAGCATATATGTATTCGCTTCAGGCTGCACAATTCCGGAAACCAGCTCCAACTCAAATTCTCTTTCCGGAAAAAGACCATCAGGGGAATAAATCTTGAATTTCGCCTTACCGGAGTAAAGATGGGGAGACGCCATATCGTCAACAGCTATGAAAGGCACAGGTTTTCCCGAAAGGGAAGGATCCTTCTCATAGAAAAGCGTAAAGTCCTCTATCACATTACCAGCATTGTTGTCAGACAAAGCCGAAACCAACTCAATTTTGTATTCGCTGTTGGCTTTGACATAATATTGCTTCTGTTTGCCATCCATCAGATAAATACTGTTATTGGATACCAGCAATGACTGATGCAGGAATTTGTCAAAAAAAGGGATAGCATTATATTCTTTCTGCAAGAGGCTGAGTTTCCCCGACGCACTTCTACCGGTTTCCACATGTGTAACGGTGAAAGTATAAGTGGTATTGAAATTATCGAAATACTCCGTATTTCCTGTAATGTCGGGAGCTGTCACCGTATACTTCCATATTCCCCCGGCAAGTTGACCCGCTTTCTCTATCTTAAACGGATTGGCGGCTTCAGCATGGAATACGGGTTCCAAATCATGCGGTTCTGTCTTTACATAGAAAGTAACCCTGGCACCTGCCTCTTCCGCCGTAAGCGTCCGCCCGTCTTTCGTTACCACTTTGCCCACCTGCCCATAGCTCTCGCCATACTGATTGACCTCAATAAACTCCAGCGGCCGACTGCAGGCCTCGTCCGCAAAAATCTGTAAAGTGACATTAATATCCTTAGACTGCTCAAAACCAAGGAACCATTTCATACGCCCCGCCTTCACATAAGCAGCTTTCAACGCATTCTGAGCATCTTCCGGCTTTTCCGGCCACATTCGGGATGCATCCACATGCTCTGTGACCGTAAAGGTCACGGTTTTCTCATCCGTCGGTGCGGTCTTATCCGGATCCGAAGGTATTATAGAATAACTGATCCATGCAGGCAGTCCCTCTACCGTAAATCCTTCCGGCCAGGAAGTCTGCACTTTCGCCGTCAGGCTGCCTCCCTCCCTATAAAAAGTGAAATGATCGGCACTGACCCCCAGCATATATTGCCCGTCATACAATACATCAGACATAGTGGACTCGTTCCATACTACAACATTGTACATGATGTTGGCGGCCGGTCCTTTCCTAGCATCCTCTTCCGTATCGAATCCCGGACCACCTACAGCCTTGATATTCACCAGATAACGGTGGTTACGCAGCAAGGGAAGGTACTCGTATGTCGCATCAGCCTCGGCTCCAGTACGTTTCAGGTAGTCTATCCGGAAGAAAGTTTCCTTGTCAGGACGGCTTTTATCTGCACCGGTCAGTCCGACAACGATATAAGGACGTTTCAAATAATTTTCCGTATTATTCTCCGGAAGAGTCTCTCCGTTGCCTCCTTGCGTGGCAGCCGTCGGCACATTGACCGCCTCCGGAACATATACCTCACGTAACAAGATTTTCTCATCCACTATGGAAGATGTTCTATCAATCTTTCCTGTCACAGCCGGAGCCGGATCAGGAATAGAAGGCTGTTTCGCCTTTCTATTGGCCTCATCCCAGTAAATCCCGTTCTCGAACGGAGAGACCCGCCCCGTCGTATTGGTATTATAAAAAAATACTTTAGTCAGCGTTATTCCTTCAATCCCCCCGGCTTTCTCGTCGAATGTAGAAGCCCCTTCCGACGTGTTGCTCAAGTTAAGCCCCACGTCCACACGTGCTACGGCACGGACCAGATAGACAGTTCCAAGTTTGGGAACGGCACCGGCACTGTGATCCACCCTGACTGGGTCCGAGGCACCCCACATCGGCAACTCCCCGTCTTTCCATACCCCCTTGTCCGGCATGGAGAAAGTGAAAAGTTGCATGACTTCCTCCCGTGTCTTTCCAGCCAGTCCGTCTGCGTCTGTATTAGCAGACCGGGTGACATTGGCCAGCATTACGAATGTACTGGTATCGCCTGAAGGAGTATTTTTCGCCAACAAGGTCATGGTACCCTTACCTTTCTTGTCAGCCGGATCACCGGAAGGAATATAGGAGAGCACTTTGGCCTCATATGAAAACTTGTTGTCTTTGTCAAACACAAGTACCCTAATCCTCTCCGCTGCCGTGGAATTCTCCCCCTCCGGTGTAAGGGAGCGTGTCAGGGAATTTCGAAGACCAAGTCCTTCGACAGACATGCTGACAGACGTCCAGCCGTCCCTGACAGGCATTTCTGTCCCACCGTTTCCATACTCATCAAAGGGATCACTGCACCCTTGCACAAGAGGGATTCCCATAGATATCGCCAGAAAAGCGACTATCAAAGTGTAATGTTTGATTCTCATATGTATCTATTCTTTAAACTGTTTTTCTTCGTGATGGCATGACTGACCATACCTTAGTTACCAAGGGATAGCCACCTCCGTATCCTCCCATTCGTCCACTACTATGTCATATTCCATATTTCCGGGTCCTTTCAGTGTGGCAAAGACACGGTAAACCGTATTACGCCGGATGTTGTAATAACCCTTATCATTCTCGGAAAGATCCGGATTATAGAGTTCGATCCTATACGGCTTATCGGGGGTTCCCATCCGATAATCGACGGATAAGACCAAGGCCATCGCCCCCTCTTTCCCTTCCCCGTAGACTCCCGGAGCTACATAGATGTAGTTAGGTGTCATACCCGTATATGGAAGCAGTCTTTCTTTGCATTTGGTCACAAAAGCGGATTCTCCGGCCCCCTCGTTGGCACCTTCATGGAAACTGGCTCTTTCCGGCAATAACAGGGGATCTCCCACGTAGTCTACTCCCCTGATATCCGGATTACCCCCACCAGTTGCCGTATATTCCCCGGCAGAAGGCAGGACAGAATAACCGCTGACCTCATTATTCAGAGAGAGTTTCGTCACTTTGGAAAGCGGTAACAAAGGAGACAGATAGTTTCCCCCGTCATCAACCGTTGTAAAGATAAACTCAACACGGGCATGCGTACGTTCCAAAAGTATGCTGGGAGAAAGAGTTATCCTATTATTACTAACTACATTATCCGGAACATGGAAGTTACACTGCCCAGTCATGGGAAGATACTTCCGGTTTTCTCCTTTCAGATCGTCAGATGTGAAAATTTCGGTTTTCTCCATCAGCTGTTTCGGATCAGGAATCATATGTTCCTCCCGGATCTTTTTCAGTCCGGATTCACAATTGACCAGTAAGACAAAATTATAATTGCCACCCATCAGTTCCAGATCCAAGGCTATATTGGAGTCCCCCACATTTATTCCACTTATCTCTTTCATCTCGAAATGGTCAATGCCGGTTATACCTGCCAGCGGATTGACCGTTCCCTGGGGATAATAGAAAAGGACTTTTTCCGGAGAGTTCCCGGTATTCCTGTAAGCGAAGAGGAGAACATGTTTGACAGTTTTCTCATATTCCTCTGCACCGATATAGTTCTCTTTCCATTCTCCGGATAAACGTGCAGGAACTCCTACCGTCCGGGAAGTACCTCCCCCTCTATTCATTTCCGCCACGATCCGGATAGGAATACCCGGAGCGGCCTCTTCCATCTCTTCCACATCAGACGAGCATCCGGTCAACTGTACAATCGCCAAGCAAGCCACCGTCAACAACCTTATCACAGTTCCGTATTTCATTGTCTATCGTTTTTTGTTAATAATCTCAATTCCTTTCTAATATTACACGAATCATTTATTTTAAACTAGCCTGACATGATATCAGTTTTCCAATTCTATGGGGCGGGAAACGACATTCCAATCCAGAACAGTCGCTTGTATCAGCATCCATGTTTCCTTTTCGTACTTGAGTTTCAAGGTTATGGGAAAATCATGGTCACATTCCAGACTATACGGCGGTTCGCCCGCATCTCCCCGGAACATGAGGATGTCATCAACCAGATTAGCGGTATAAAGAATCTCCCCGGTTGTCTTGTCAATCAGAGATACGAATGCATTTCTTCCCTCTTCCAGTTTCATCAGCGTGAAATCCGCTTTCAATGCCCCTTCAGCGTCACGTACGGCTTCGGTCGCGTATTCAAAACGTTCGCAAAGGGCGATCCGGCCATTGAAATCATACACACCGTTGTCATCTTCTATCCTGATGACGAATTCCTCGTCTATGGGGAAAGGGGAACCTATGGAACTGATTGTGAAGTGTACCCGGTATGTCAATTCCTGCATATTGAAAGCCACCCGTTCATACACGCTTCCCATATTCTTCCGGTTCTCCAGTGATATGGAGGCGAGACCGACATACAAAGGCCCGGGGGCTGAGGAAATCCGTCCGTTTTTCAACCGCAGTGACACTTGCATTTCCTGTCTGGTAGTAACGCCTTCCCGAAAATCTGAAAAATCATAGGCCTCCAGGTCACTGCCACCCCATGCAACAAACGTGAGTTTCCCCGTATACCGCAATGTGGCGGACAAAGAATAATCTGCCGAAAGGACTGCCTTCTTGTCAGAAAATTCGCCCACCAGCAGATCTTCATCATCAAAGACAAATACCCGGACTTCTCTGATATCTGACGGATAGCCAGGAAATTGTTCGCAAGGGGTCTGTCTATAGAACTGGAAATAAACACCTTGCGGACAACTACCCAAGTCATCAAATACCGCAGAATTACATCCTATAAGACAGTAAACCAGCAACATGATAAATGCGATGTAATGTACACTTCTGATTCTCATTTGATATAGTTTATGTTGGGGTTATTTAACAGTTTGAAACCAAACTGTTTGTTGATTGGAGAAAGAAGAGGAAAAAATTCCTCTTCCCTCTCTACAGCTATGTAAGAAATTATAGGCTGAATTTATCAGCAATCTAATACTAAAATTACTCTAGAACGACATCACGTGAAACGAGGTTCCATTGGAGCACTTTAGCCTCGACACGCATATAGGTTTCTTCTTTCTCGATATCCGGATTTTCAGGATTTGTCGGTTCAGTAGGATCTGTCGGTTTCGGCAGATATGGGTCTTTGGGATCGGAAGGATCCCATGGCATACCCAATCCTTGGAAAGCCTTGATTGTCAACAGATAGGTGTTGTTACGGCGTGTGTCAGCGTTCACAATCGATTTTCCATCAGCTGTAACAGTCTGACGGTTCCACAACGCACGGTATGCACATTTTCCGTTCGTATAGGTATAAGCTTTTTGATTTGGGCTCAACTGACTTTTCTGCGCGGCTTCCTTGCTGGCATAGATAAGTCCATCACCTTCTCCCCGATAGAATGTTGTTCCTTTTGTATAGTTATTCATTTTAACCAATGTTTTTCCATCATTATCAAGCTCCCATACTTCATTAGGGATATAAGTTGCATAAACCTTGGCATAAGGTAGACGATAGTAACCGTAATTTTTATTTTCAGCTGTAAGCGCTTCCTTTTTTACAGAATTTTCCAAAAAATAAATACCTGCTACATTTTTAGCGATATTAACATTTTCTGCAACGTTTTTAGCTGCATACATGCCAAGATCTTTCGCTGTTGAAGTCTCTTCCGGCAAGAGATTCCCTAGACGGATCAAATAATCCTTAGCTGAACCTTCCGGTTCTTTGGCCGCCTCAAAATCGGTATATCCATCAATGGCTGATGCAAAGCCATCGTAAAGGCCATCGGCATCTCCAATTGTACGCTTTCCCGCATGGTTACGGAAAAGATATGTCTTTGCGGCACCGTTGATGGCAGTATACGTGATGTCGGTAAGATCAACCTTTCCTTTTCCATCCGCGGTTGTTTCTTTCAATGCGGCATCCTTCGCAACCAGTCCTTGTGCCACGATACGCTCCACATCAAAGGAGAATACATTTTGAGCCTCACTTGTACCCGTTTTGGCAGCATCCTCGGTAATGCTGGGAACAATAGTTTTCTGCTCGGCTCTCGAAGTCATGACAAACTTGTTGTCTGTGGCAAGAGCAGCAATATCTTTTACTGCGGTAGCTGTACTACCATATGTCTGATCCGCAGCTGTTGCAATATCGGCGGAAAGGGTACCCTTGTTAAACAACAGTGCCATGGATTGAGGACCGGGATTCGTCTTCCATGGAGCAACCTTGAATGTACCGGCTGTTTGCGTTTCCCAAAATTTGCCTGTTTCATCAGCTACCGTTCCTAACATCCATGTTTGAGGCAGGACATTTGAGAGAAGCTGTAATTCCGTAAGCTTACTCTCTTCCGTTCTTCCTCCATAATCTTCCTGTTTGTCATTCACCGCTCTGGTTGAAACATCCTTCATAGCGGAAATATACATTCCTGCAAATGTTGTTCCCTCGCCCGGATTGTTTACCTGAGGGACATCCTCATTATTACAAGCTGTCATGCCCAGACTTAAGGCTGCAACTCCCACTAAAAATAAATTGTTTACTTTCATAACTTAAACTGTTTAGTAAATAAATAATTTAATTATTAATACATTAAATGCTTGCTATTTATCCGTTAATCCTGTCATGGAAAGTCCAGGAGTTTTCATTCCCGGGGCTCCATGTCTTTTTTCAGTAATTCCTCCGCCTTCCGCCAGTCTCCTTTCATACTATGGGCAATTGCCATAGGATAAACAGAACGGCTGTCACTCTTTACTGTGTCCAATATCATCAGAGCCTTATCCGCATCCTTTTCATACTTTAAAAGCGCATTGGCATAGTTGAGTGCCGCCAGCGGATCAAGTGCAAACTGTTCATAAGCCTTCTTGTATATGTTTACCGGATTTTTTCCCTGTTCGACATACTGTTGCGCCAACCTACACATCTCATACTGGCTCAGGCATCCGGGAACGGTAATAAACATTTCCTCCAATTCGCCATCCGTATAGGGACGAACATCAAATCCCATGCGAAAAACGGTACGGCGCAAAGTGGGATAAACTGTGGAAAGCAACTCCGCATAAACCTTTCCCCCATCTAAAGAGCGTATAGCCGCTTCACGGGCCACATCCGTATGATGCCTATTAATAGCGGATAAAATTTCATCCTTATATGCCAAAGAAGATACATTTATAATATTTTCCAAGCCTTTCCAGTCTTCACCCACCCCTTCTATTTCGTATATGGAGGCTTTCTCGAGCTGCGGGTACTTACTCAGTACATAATAAGAAAGCGTATGAGTACGACGTTCCGCCAAATGTTTATTATAACTAAACTCACCTTCCGGAGAAGCGTATCCCATGATATGTACCTCACGAAGCCTAGCCCCTTTGATCCGAAGCCCTTTGGATACAAAATCATCCAGACGGGCTAATTCTTCCTGATTTTTACCAAATCCAAGAAGAAGTTCATGCTGTGCGGATTTGAAAGTGACCTTACAGTCAAATTCTTCTTCATAACATTTTATCTCCACCTTTTCCGGAGTATAAAAAATGTATTTATAGTCTTCCGGGCCAAAAAGGTCTATCCCGGTTACCGGTATATTCAACTGGCTCACACCTTTACCGCACTCGGAACATCCATACACCTCTTCACGAAGAAAAAGATGGCCGGAAGCCATCCAACGTTCAAAAGGCAATGTTTCCCTGACGGAGATTCCAGACTCCCTCAAATCTCTGGAACTGCGAATATCCTTCACAGGAAGTAATGTACCCGGGTTACCACCCAGTCTTTCCTTACGGGCAACAACCTTGTATCTTTTCTTTCCGGAAATACACAAAGGCGAGAAAGCAGTCCTGATATTGCCGTCAGAAGAAACCAGAGAAGGATAGATATAAACAATTTCCTGTGTCCTCAACCGATTGATGGATTCTACTATATTGAAAGAAACGGTAAACATTTTCCCTTCCGGGCTACGTCCGGTTTTCACATCTGTATATTCCAAACGGGGATTCCCCTTTCTGACAACCTTATCCTCCACCTGTCCTACCACCGGCAAACAGTATACATACCCCAGCACAGAGAGTATTCCTATATAATATTGTATTGGTTTCATTGATTCTGTTTTTAATGTTTATATATGCAAAGCATCATTTATTTAATTATATAGATAATCGAAACGGCAAGCTTTGTAGGTCCCAGATAATCAGCTTTCCCCTTACTATCTTTCTTCCCACAAGAAGTACATCTGAACTTGTCATATTTAACACGCGCATAGCCCAGTCCTAAGGATGCCTCTACACTGAATCTGCTGGACAGTATCCAATGGTAGCCCGTACTGATACCCCCACCGTAAAAATACCCTTCATAACGGTAATCTTTCATTTCTTTGGAGTGGTTTTGAATGATAAAAGGAATATTTATGCCTCCTACATTCATCTGTCCTCCGTGGGCATGAAGACCAAGAAACCAGCCGTTGAATGTTTCACAGGTCCAATATCTTATCTCCGGCTGTACAAGCCAATGGCTCCACTTCCTTGTTTTGTAACCGCCTGCGGTAGCATCACTTTCATAAAAGAAGAAATTCATACCCACTTGGGTATCCAAAGTCCATTTCTTCCCTAGGGAGAGCTCCACAGAAAGATTGGGTGTCAGCAGGGCGTCATAGACAAGGTTATTTTTTAGCACAACCTTCTGTGAGAAAGCCTGCAGGCTGAACAGCAGAAAGAAAAAAAAGCATGTTTTTTTCATATTGTCGCCGATTATTTTATTAAGTAAAAATACTTGTTTTATGATGTTTATTTTGATAGTGCAAAGTTAGAAACATACAATTGTATTTTTATTACGTGCACTGGACATAGAATTACGTAAAACAGTCTTTTTATTTATACAAGGCAACCGGGTAGATGTTCTTTTTTAATATTATCATCAATTCGAAAGGAAGTTGTCATTCCGCATTGCGAAGAAAAGGAACTTGAGAGTAAATCTAAATCTTTCTAAATGTCTTTTGCTATCTCAATTATTGGGTGTATATTTAGGTGTAGAATTTC
>OHYH01000612.1_pt1 | contig 12613 bp, 9 predicted proteins | sample 1580211 | NCBI WGS metagenome assembly OHYH01 (sample SAMEA3882528, study PRJEB24775) | human gut metagenome | biome: human-associated habitat; feature: intestine environment; material: feces | place: Netherlands | collected 2009/2010 | reverse complement strand
GCTGCGCCATGAAAAGGAGCACGGCAATGTGGTATGGGTGCTCGGTCCGGCGTGCAGCTTCGACGCGTCGGCCAGCTTCGACTACCAGATAGGCGGCAAGGTGTATGACATGCGCTACCAGCAGCTGATGACCCCCATGGGCACGAACGGCAATGGCGGACAGAACTTCCACAAGGACGTGCTCAAGTCGTGGACACCCAATAACACCTCCAGCAACATCCCCCGCTTCCAGGCGGGCGACCAATACACCTCGTCCATGTCCACCCGCTGGTTCGCCAACGCCAGCTACCTGAACTTCCAGTCTTTCACCGTGGGCTACACATTGCCCAAGAACCTGATAGACAACATTGCCAGCATCCGCGTCTACGTGGCCGGCGAGAATCTCTGCTTCTGGTCTGCCCGCAAGGGTCTTGACCCCCGCTACTCCTATGAGGGCCAAACATCCATGAACAATGTCTACTCGCCCATCCGCAATATCTCCGCAGGTGTACAAGTAACTTTCTAAACCATAAAAGGAAACAAAAGAACATGAAGAAAATAGCATTAGCAGCCGCTTTGATAATAGGAGCGCTTACGCTCCCCACGAGCTGCGTAGAGGAATATGAGCCACAAAACGGCAACGTCACCAACGGGCAGGCTGGCTCGGCACCTGGCTCCTTTGACAACTTCGTGAATGGTATCACCACCTCGCTCAACGGCCAGAGCAACTACAACAACGACCCGGCGGAATATGCCTTTGATTTCGGCATGCCCTCCATGTTCATCATGCACGACGTGATGGGGCAAGACATGGTGAGCAACGGCACCTCCACCGACTGGTTCTCTACCTGGTACTTGTATGAACAGGCACTGGGTCCCAGCTATGCGATATGCCAGGTGCCATGGACAGTGTACTACGCCTGGATCAAGAACTGCAACACCGTCATCGCCATGGCGGGAACAGAACCCAGCGAGGAGAGAAAGAGCGGGGCGGGCATCGCCTACGCCGTGAGAGCCGCCCTGTATGAGGACCTGGCTCGCCTCTACGCCAACAAGACCTATGGTGAAGACCCCGAGGCAGAGACCGTGCCCTGGATAGATGAGAACACCTCGGCAGCCGCCAGCACCAACAATCCCCGCAAGACCAACCAGGAGATGTGGGCGCTCATCCTGGCCGACCTGGACAAGGCCGAGGAATACCTGCAGGGATACAAGCGCACGGACAACTCCAAGCCTGACCTCTCTGTGGTCTATGGCTTGAAGGCACGCGCCTATCTCACCATGGAAGACTGGCCCAACGCGGAGAAATATGCCAAGAAGGCCATGGAGGGATATAACGTGATGAGCGCAGACCAGTACACTGACCCCGAGACGGGTTTCAATACGCCTAATGGCGCATGGATGTGGTCACTTACCTATAAGTCTGATGATCAGGTAATGACCGTCAACGACGCTGATACCTCTTGGGGCTCCTGGATGTCACTGGAGCTGGCCAACGGTTACGGCTACGCCTCCAGCTATGGCGCGCCAAAGGCCATGGACCGCCACCTCTATGAGAGCATCCCCGCCACCGACTGCCGCAAGAAGTGCTTCCTGGACTTCAGCCTGGACGAGATGACCGATGACAACGAGAAGCTGGCCAAGCTGTCTGAATACAGCGACTATCCCGCGCAGATGATCTCCACAGCCAAGGACAGCGGACTGGGCTTCGGCGGACTGAGCGTGAAGTTCCGCCTGGCCGGTGGCGACGCAGGTCACCAGAGCCAATACGTGGGCTATCTGCAGTCCGTGCCCCTGATGCGCGTGGAGGAGATGAAGCTCATCGAGGCGGAGGGCATCGCGCTGCTGACCGCCTTCGCCCAGCAGCGTGACCCCAACTATGTTTACGGAGAGCACAACGAGTCCTATGGCAACACCTCCACCCCCGCCTTCCAGAACGAGATATGGTGGCAGAGGAGAGTGGAGTTCTGGGGCGAGGGCCTCTCCCTTTGGGATATCAAGCGACTGAACAAGGCTGTCATTCGTAGTTACGCCGGCACCAACCATCTGGAGGGTATGCGCTGGAACTCTTTGGACGCTACCGACCGTGCCGAGGGCAACAACTATCCATCGGCCATGAACTTCTGTATCGTGCAGAGCGAGACCAACTACAACACGGCCTGCACCAACAACCCCGCGCCGCAGCAGCCCGCACAGGACTCTCCGGAGTATAAATGGTAACATCAACCCACTTTTAAAAACACAAAAGACATGAAGAAATACATAGAAAGCTTGCTATCGCTCTGCGTGGCGGCGTTCGCGCTCACGGCCTGTAGCGAGGACGACGGCACCAATCCCGGCACCGACGGAGGCCCCTCGGTAATCGTATACCAATACGCCCCCGCCCAGCCTTACAACGCGGACAACGACATCACCCTGCGCTTCGCCACCAACAACAAGGCGGAGGCCGTCTATTATCTCTCCGAGCCAGAAGCTGACTATAACGCCCACATCTCTGAGATGGGTGAGGCTGGTTACAATGACTACGTGGTGGAGAACGGTACCCAGGTAGAAGGTATTGAAGGCCAGTCTAACGTGGATGTGACCCTGACCGACATGATGGGCACTTATTACATCACCGCCGTGGCGGTTTCCGGCAACCAAAAGAAGGCATACACCACTACCTTCACGGGCTTGGCTTGGGAGGACGTGGTCAGTGGTACCTATATCTTTAACGCCCAGCCCGTTTCCGGAAGCGCGATAGGGTTACCCAACACGCCTACCACCTTGCAGGTTTGCACCACCGACGAGACGCTCTACCGCTTCAAGGACCTTTTCGGCGAGGGCTACTCCATGAAAATCAATCTCATGGGTATCCAAGGCGAGGATGCCAACGGGCCCTATGAGTTCTTCCGTGTGCCCAAGATGGAAACACCCCTGTCCGTGCGACTGACCGACGGCAACAGCTACACCGTTTCCGTAGAGGACATTGGCTACTGGCAGGGCGACGAGAGCTTCGTCACCGCCGGCGGCTACGAGAGCGGCATGTATGAGGACGGCTATTGCTTCGTGTGCGTGGCCTACACGGTGTCCGCGGGCACCCTGGTCTATGGCTATGACTACTTCGTCCCCAATGAATAGGGAGTGACTAAATGATAGTGAACCGCGAGGGCGGGCATGCGCAAGCATGTCCGCCCTTCTTTGTTTTGGCGGGTCACACTTCGCGCCCGGCATACACATATATATATCGTGAGTTCGACGAAAACTTGTAGAGACGCATTTTTGCGTCTCTACAAGTTTTCGTCGAACTCACGTTAAATAGTAATTGAACGCTTGAAGCCCCTCGCCGCAATGGCGAAGGGGCTTCTTTTCGTTTAATCCACGGCTGGCGGCAAGAGACTGCGCTGATAGTTGCGGCGCAAGGTCTCCCGCACATAAGCCTGGAAACCCTCGTCACCCAACACCTCCACGTGGTCATAGAGGCCAAGCACGAAACGGCCTATGCCCCGATAGCTCACCACTTCCGTGCGGAGGACATAGTGGGCGGAGTCTTCCGGGGTGACGGCATGGGCGGCACGGGGATATTCCTCCACAAAAACCTGGTAGGCCAATCGGTCTAGCCTGACCGCCACGGGCAGCCGCTCCTCTCCGCTGAACATGAAGATGTCGGTAAACACCCACTTGTGCTTGGACTCACAACTCCATGAGAGGTCTAGCAAGACGACATCCCGCATGCGGGAAAGCTTGAAGGTCTTGTTCTCGCCCGAGGACAGCTCGTAGCAGCGCACGTCATTGTTATCGTTGAGCAAGAGGAATGGCTCCACCACCCTATCGGAAACCGTGTCGCTATGGGGTGAGGCATAGCCCATGATCTTCACCACCCGCTCGCGCTTGATGGCATCATAGAGCACGGAAACACAATGGGCCACCTGCTCGCGCAGGGCCGGATTGTCGAGGATGTGGAAGTCATAGAAGCGGTTGAGCTTGTAACGCACCCGTTGAGCCAGGGCGTTCTCCTCGCCCACCTTATTTAATATGGAGAGCAAGGTAAGCGCTTCCTCCTCCGTGAAGTTGATGGTCTCAAAAAGGCGTTTCAGGTAAGGGGACTCCCTGTCGATGCTATAACACCGCCCCGACTTCTCCACGATGAAACCCCAGTCACGGAAACTCTCCAGGTAATAGTAAAACATGCGGCGGGAGATGGAGAGGCGTTGGCAAAGGGTCTCCACGTCATAATGCCTGTTCTCGGTAAGCAGCAAGAGCAGGCCCAGTTCCCGTTCCAGCTTATCGTGCCTCATCGTCTGCGAAGTCGAGGAAAAGTTCTTGAGAGCCTAAAAGGTCGAAACTCTTGCGGTGGTAGGGCGTAACGCCATATTGGCGGATAGCCTCCCGATGCTGGGGCGTAGGGTAGCCTTTGTTGGACTGCCAGCCATATTGGGGGAACTCCTCGGCCAATCGCTCCATATACTCATCGCGATAGGTCTTGGCCAGGATACTGGCCGCGGCGATGGCCTGATACTTTCCGTCACCTTTCACGATAGTGGCGTAAGGCAAATCACAGTAAGGCAGGAAACGATTACCGTCCACGATAATGGCCTCGGGGCGTACCTGCAGTTGGTCCAGCGCACGGTGCATGGCGAGGATGCTGGCCCGCAAGATATTGATTTGGTCTATCTCTTCCGGGGTCACCACACCTATTGCCCAGGCGACGGCATCGCGGACAATCTCGTCTCGCAAGCGCATTCGCTTGGCCGCTGAAAGTCGCTTGCTGTCGTTGAGCGAAGGGTTGTCATAGCCGTCTGGCAAAATAACGGCGGCGGCATAGACACTGCCGGCCAGGCAGCCACGGCCAGCCTCATCACAGCCCGCCTCAATCTTGCCCTCGTAATAATGTTTCTCTAAAGACATGGTTTTATTGTTTAATTATATGTAGAGATTCTTGCGTCTCTACACACCTCTGCTGTTCTCAAGGTTCACTTTTAACATAAAAACTTGGAAATGGAACATATATTGCACAAAAGGGGACTAATTTTGTCGCAGATAAACAAAACAACAACAAAATCAAAGCAACTATGGAAAAGAACTTGATATTAACTACCAACGAGAGTCGTGCTATCAACATGAAAGAAACCGTCGGCAACCACCTGCGCCTGCTGGCACAAAGCGCGGGAAAGCCCGTGGAATGGTTGCGGAAATACTATAGCCGTGTATTGGAGAAACCCATCAGCCGTAAGCAGACATGGTTGATGATAGAGGCGCAAGTGGCATTCGCCTTGGGAATACTGCCCATGGACAGCCCATTATGGTTACGGGCAGTCTGCATGGGATGGTTTGCCTGGAGCGTAAGGAAATGCAAACGGGCGGGCATCTAGAACATCTTCGCCACCCGCTGGATAGCATTCACCAGGCTATCCACCTCCTCACGGGTGTTATAGAGGGCGAAGCTGGCACGAGCCGTACCCAGGATGCCCAGGCGGTCCATCAAGGGCTGGGCGCAATGGTGTCCCGTACGGATAGCTATGCCCAGCCTGTCGAGCAACGTTCCCATATCCATGTGATGGATATTCCCCACCTGGAAGCTGATGACGGCATCGTGCTCTCCACCCATCGGCCCATAAATATGCATGCCCTCTATCTGGGACATCCGCTGAAGCGCATACTGGGTAAGGTCACGCTCGTGGGCCTCTATATTGTCCATGCCCAGGGAGGTGACATAGTCCAAAGCCTTAGCCAAGCCTGAGGTGGCTATATAATCGGGTGTGCCCGCCTCGAACTTCAAAGGAGGCCGCTCGAAAGTGGTCTTCTCGAAACTTACATGGCTTATCATCTCGCCGCCGCCCTGATAGGGAGGCAGTTTCTCCAGCCATTCCTCTTTGCCATACAACACACCAACACCCGTGGGTCCATATATCTTATGACCACTGAAGACAAAGAAATCACAATCCAACGCCTGCATGTCTACACGGAAATGGGGCGTGCTCTGCGCGCCATCCACCAATACCGGCACGCCATGGGCATGCGCCATCCTGATGATGTCGGCCACGGGATTGACCGTACCCAACACATTGCTGACATGCGTCACGCTCACCAAGCGGGTATGAGAATTGAAAAGTTTCTCCAACTCATCTAACTGAAGCGTTCCCTCATCATCGATAGGTATCACACGCAACTTGATGCCTTTCCTGCTTGCTTGCAACTGCCAAGGCACGATATTGGAGTGATGCTCCACCGCGGAGACAATCACCTCGTCTCCCTCGCCCATGAAAGCGTCACAGAAAGAAGACGCCACCAGGTTAATACCCTCAGTTGTGCCACGAGTAAAAACCACCTCGGCAGCGGTACGGGCATTGATAAACGCCCGCACGGTCTCCCTGGCGGCTTCGTGCAACTCCGTTGCCTGCTGGGACAACCAGTGAACACCTCTATGGACATTAGCATTGACATTGAGATATTCCTCCCTCATGGCGTCCAAAACGCAAAGAGGCTTCTGCGTGGTGGCCGCGTTGTCCAAATAAACAAGCGGCTTACCATAAACCTCCCTGGAGAGGATGGGGAAATCTTCCCTTACCTTGCTGACATCATACATCGCTAGACGGCTCTCCTTTCTGTTTACTTACATAATTTACATCCCTCGCACTTACTCAACTCCCCACGGAAACGCTTCTCCACCAAATGATGCAAACGGTCACGCAGCGGAGCCAACTCCATCTTGTCTATCACCTCGTTGATGAAGGCGAACTGCAGGAGCAACTTCGCTTCCTCCAGGCTGATGCCACGCTGGCGCATATAGAAAAGAGCGGCATCGTTGAGCTGACCCACCGTGGAACCATGGGAACACTTCACGTCATCGGCATAGATTTCCAGCATGGGCTGTGTATACATCCTGGCCGTCTTGGTGGCGCAAAGGTTCTGGTTGGTCTCCTGGGAAGTGGTCTTCTGCGCGCCATGCCTTACCAACACCTTCCCGGCGAACGCGCCCACGGCATTGTCGTTGAGCACATATTTGTAGAGTTCATAGCTATCGCAATGTCCCGCCTGATGGTCTATAAGGGTATTGTTGTCCACTCTCTGGTCTTTGTCGGCTATCACGCAGCCATGGCAACGGCAAGAGGCTCCCTCTCCTTTCAACATCAAGTCCAATTTATTGCGGGTGATGCCATTATGAAGAGTAATCACATTATGATTTACCTGGCTATTGGCTTGCTGCTCTATATAGACATTGCTTACCCGAACATTTTTCAAATGTGTCTCCTCCAGGCAATTCAACTCCAGGTTGGCATTCTCGCCCACGAATGCTTCTATCACCTGTGTCGCCAGGAAATTACGATCATCAGCCGCATGGTCACAGAAGAGGAACTTTGCCTCAGCGCCCTGTTCCATCACTATAAGCACCCTGCGATTGACCATCAGATCCACGTCCGCCCGCAAGATGTTCACAACCTGTATCGCCCTGTCCACCTTCACATTGCGCGGCACATAGACAAAAAGCCCGTCTTGCGCCAGCATCGTGTTGAGGGCGGTGATGCCATCCTCCGCGGTAGAAGCCAATCTGGCATAATAAGAAGTTACCAACTCGGGGCGAACCGCGGCTACGTTAGCCAAGGAGTCGACTATTACCCCTTGGGGCAGACTCGCCTGGGGCAACATCTTGCCATAGAAACTGTCGTTGACGACAAAATAGAGCGAAGTGCTCAGGTTTGGCACGTCACAACGGAAAGCCTCATAGGGGTCTACTGGTATCTCCAGCCTATTGAGATTCAGTCCGAAATCGGGCGCGAACAACTTGTCGATGTCCGTATACTTATATCTTTCCACCTTGCGAGAAGGGAAGCCCAAGCGGCAAAAGTCTTCATAAGCCTTGTCGCGCACGGCATTGAGCGGCGCGGAGGCATGAGACTTGATAAGCCGGGCGTTCCGCTCGTAAAGCTCTTTATATTGTCTTTCACTTGCCATAAGCCAACCTTCCCTTGTTACTCACTCACCTCGGCTTTTATCCAATCATAGCCCTTAGCCTCTATCTCCTTGGCCAACTCGGGACCGGCGGTCTTCACAATCCGACCTTGATAGAGCACATGTACCACGTTGGGCTTAATCATGTCGAGCAACCGCTCGTAGTGGGTAATCACGATAGCTGAAGTTTCCTCCGTATGCATCTTGTTGACTCCTTCGGCCACGATACGCATCGCGTCTACATCCAGTCCTGAGTCTGTCTCATCCAAGATACTGAGCTTGGGCTCCAGCATGGCCATCTGGAATATCTCATTCCGTTTCTTCTCTCCACCCGAGAAACCCTCGTTTACGGAACGGCGCGAAAGATTGGCATCCAACTCCACAATCTTTCGCTTCTCCCTCATCAGCTTGATGAAATCCGCGGCGTTGAGTGGTTCCAGTCCCTGATATTCCCGCTTGGCATTGATAGCCGCCCGCATGAAGTTGGTCATGGAGACCCCAGGTATCTCCACGGGATACTGGAAAGACAAAAACAATCCCTCACGGGCACGGTCTTCCGGCTTCATGGCCAAAAGATCCTTGCCATTGAAAATGGCGGAACCTTCCGTCACCGTATAGAGAGGATTGCCCGTCAGCACGGCACTGAGCGTAGACTTCCCTGAGCCATTAGGCCCCATGATGGCATGTATCTCTCCGTCACGTATCGTGAGGTTGATGCCTTTCAATATTTCTTTGCCCGCGATAGTGGCATGTAAGTTTTTTACTTCTAACATATACCTTATATATATAATATGTATATTACGACACTAAAAGCCTCCAAACAAGAGGATTATCCCACCGTACCTTCCAATGATACCGACAACAGTTTCTGCGCTTCCACGGCAAACTCCATCGGCAACTTGTTGAGCACTTCCTTGGCATAGCCATTTACTATCAAGCCTACTGCCTGCTCGGTAGGAATGCCTCGTTGGTTACAATAGAAAAGCTGGTCTTCGGATATCTTAGAGGTAGTGGCCTCGTGCTCCACCACCGCCGTATCATTATGGATGTCCATATAGGGGAATGTATGCGCTCCGCAATCACTACCCAGCAAAAGACTGTCACATGAGCTATAATTGCGGGCGTTATCCGCGTTTGCCGTGGCTCTCACCAGTCCCCGATAGCTGTTTTGGCTATGGCCTGCCGAGATGCCCTTGGATATGATGGTAGACTTGGTGTTCTTGCCCATGTGTATCATCTTGGTGCCCGTGTCTGCCTCCTGGTAGTGATTGGTCACCGCCACGGAATAGAACTCCGCCTGGGAGTTGTCGCCGCGCAACACGCAGGAAGGATATTTCCAGGTAATAGCCGAGCCCGTCTCCACCTGTGTCCAAGAGAGCTTGGAGTTCACTCCCCGCAAGTCTCCCCGCTTCGTCACCAGGTTGAAGACACCTCCCCTGCCCTGCTCGTCACCAGGATACCAGTTCTGCACAGTAGAATATTTCACCTCGGCATTGTCCTTGACTATAATCTCCACGATAGCGGCATGCAACTGGTTTTCGTCTCTCATGGGAGCGGTACAACCCTCCAGATAAGAGACATAAGCACCATCTTCCGCCACGATGAGCGTACGCTCAAATTGTCCGGTGTTGCGAGCGTTGATGCGGAAATAACTGCTCAGCTCCATAGGACAACGCACGCCCTTGGGGATATAAACGAAAGAACCATCACTGAATACCGCTGAATTGAGCGCCGCGTAGAAGTTATCACGATAGGGCACCACGGAACCAAGATATTCCCTTACCAAGTCAGGATGTTCCTTGACCGCCTCGCCAATAGAGCAGAAAATAACCCCTTTCTCTCGCAACTGTTCCTTGAAAGTGGTCTTCACCGAGACGGAATCCATAATGGCATCCACCGCGGTGCCACTCAAGGCCAGCCTTTCCTCCAAAGGGATGCCCAATTTGTCGAAAGTCTTCTCCAGCTCAGGGTCTATCTCCTTGTTTTGCGGTTTCTTGGCCAAGGGATCCGCATAGTAAGAAATGTCTTGATAATCTATCTGGGGCAGCTTGACATGTCCCCAACTGGGTTGCTCCAATGTCTGCCAATAGCGAAAAGCCTGAAGACGAAAATCCAACAGCCAGTCGGGCTCTCCCTTCTTGCGGGATATCAAGCGCACAACATCCTCATTGAGTCCCTTGTCGATGATTTCCGTATCTACATTGGTCGTGAAACCGAACTCGTATTTCTGTTCGGCCACTTGTTTCACGAAGGCGTTTTTTTCTTTCTCTGCCATACATTATCTGGTTTCTTGGCATTGATAGGGACAGCCCCCATAACAGGAACCGCCCCTACCAGCTATCTTCACAAGTCCACTCCCATACGGAGGAAGACTTGACTACTTTACAGTTTCTGCTCTACCTCTATCTCAGTGAAGGTCTCGATGATGTCACCTTCCTGGATATCGTTGAAGTTCACAAGACTAATACCGCATTCCAAACCAGCGGCAACCTCCTTGACGTCGTCCTTGTAACGCTTCAAGGCACTGATGTCCGCCGTGCGAATCACGATACCATCCCTGACCACACGTCCCTTGTCCTTGGAATGGACCTTGCCTTCGGTCACCAAACCTCCGGCCACGGTGCCCACCTTGGATATCTTGAATACTTGCTTTACCTCTACCTGCCCCGTGACAATCTCTTTCTTCAACTTGTCGAGCATGCCGACCATGGCTGATTTCACATCGTCTATGGCATCGTAGATGATAGAATAGGTATTGATTTCCACGCCTTCACGATCCGCCAACTTACGGGCATCACTGGAAGGACGCACCTGGAAACCTACGATGATGGCATCTGAGGCACTGGCCAACATCACGTCATTCTCGGATATCTGACCCACGGCCTTGCTGATGACATTCACTTGTACCTTCTCTGTGGAAAGTTTCAGGAATGAATCACTCAAAGCCTCGATACTTCCGTCTGTATCACCCTTGACGATGATGTTCAACTCATGGAACTCTCCACGGGCTATCCGGTGAGAGATATCTCCCAGCGTCAAACGCTTCTGCGTACGCAAACCCTGCTCACGCTGCAGCTGTTCACGCTTGTTGGCGATATCCCTAGCCTCTTGCTCCGTCTCCAACACATGGAAAGTATCGCCCGCGGTGGGAGCGCCATTCAGTCCCAATATGATGGCAGGCTCGGCGGGAGCCGCCTTCTCTATACGCTGGTTACGCTCATTGAACATGGCCTTGATGCGTCCCCAGCTGGTACCTGCTATCACGATATCACCCACTTTGAGCGTGCCATTGCTTACCAATACCGTAGAAACATAGCCACGCCCTTTGTCAAGCGAAGACTCTATAATGGTTCCCGTAGCTTTACGGTTGGGATTGGCTTTCAAATCCAGCATTTCCGCCTCGAGCAATACCTTGTCGAGCAGTTCGGTCACGCCAATACCTTTTTTGGCACTGATTTCCTGGCACTGGTACTTACCGCCCCACTCCTCAACCAACAAATTCATGTTGGCCAAGTCTTCCCTGATCTTGTCAGGATTTGCGCCGGGCTTGTCTATCTTGTTGATGGCAAACACCATGGGCACTCCTGCCGCCTGGGCATGGGAGATGGCCTCTTTGGTGGTAGGCATCACGGAGTCATCCGCGGCAATGATGATGATGGCGATATCAGTCACCTGGGCTCCACGGGCACGCATAGCGGTGAAAGCCTCATGTCCAGGCGTATCCAGGAAAGTTACCTTGCTGCCATTTTCCAAAGTCACGCTATAGGCTCCGATATGCTGGGTGATGCCGCCGGCCTCGCCCGCTATCACGTTGGTATTGCGAATAAAGTCGAGCAAAGAAGTCTTACCATGGTCTACATGGCCCATCACGGTAACGATAGGCGCACGGGGAACCAAGTCGTTCTCGTCATCCTCTTCTTCGCTGACCGCTTCTTGTACCTCCGCGCTGACATATTCGGTGGTAAAGCCAAATTCCTCGGCCACCATGTTGATGGTCTCGGCGTCCAGTCGTTGGTTGATGGAAACCATGATGCCTACACTCATCAAGGTGGAAATCACCTGATTGACCGTGATATCCATCATCGTAGCCAGTTCGCTCACGGTGACAAACTCTGTCAGTTTCAGCGTCTTGCTCTCGCGGCTTTCCTGTTTAGCCTCCTCCTGCAATCTTTCTTGGGCAGCCTCTCGCTTCTCACGGCGATACTTCGCGCCCTTCTTGTTCTGGTTCTTGCTGGTAAGGCGAGCCAAGGTTTCCTTTACCTGACGGGCAACAGCCTCCTCGTCCACCTCCAAAGACTTCACGCTTCGGTTGCCAGATTTCTTGTTCTTCTTGTTGGCGTTCTTCTTTCCACCTTGATTATTGTTGGAAGAAGTTTCCTGATTGGCGGCGGCGTTGATATCCACACGCTCCTTATTGATGCGCACGCGTTTCTTCTTCTCATTGGAGCCATGAGCTTGCGCCATCTTCTCCTCGCGTTCCTTGCGGCGTTCCTCTTTGCTCTTTTTCTTTGGGCGGGTACTCTGGTTGAGCTGTGAAAGATCTATCTTGCCCAGCACCTTCGGCTCGTTAGCGCTCAGACGCTGTTCGCTCTTCAAGGTAAAGACACTTTCTTGCTTGGCCTCGGTTTTCTCTTCTTCCTTGTCCTCAGGCAATGCCTCCTTGGGCTGTTCGGCAACAGGAGCCACAACCGCGGGCTCCTGTCGG
>OHYH01000593.1_pt1 | contig 12888 bp, 6 predicted proteins | sample 1580211 | NCBI WGS metagenome assembly OHYH01 (sample SAMEA3882528, study PRJEB24775) | human gut metagenome | biome: human-associated habitat; feature: intestine environment; material: feces | place: Netherlands | collected 2009/2010 | reverse complement strand
TTGCTCCATAGAGCTGTCACCCTCCTTTTCGCATAATTTTAACACAATATTATATATTAGTCAAACTATTTTATTGCTATTTTATGCGTTTTCCGTTAGATAAATTCATTGGACTAATCTCCTAAAAAGTACAATAAAAAAACCACCTATGATAATAAGCAAATTACCATAAGGTGGTTTTTGTTAATAATCTTACAATCCGCATACTCATAATCAGTACTAAATACAAGGACATCGTCACTGCGGACAGTCCTGAACTATGTAGTTCTGCCGAAATCATTATGTTTGATTTGTTACACTGGCATTTCATTTTTATAATAACCATATACAAACGCAGGCTAAATTACAATATCAGATTAGCTTACGGCTTACGATGAAATAACATTTTACTTTCTTTCTGATAAAAAAGATATTCAGATAGAAACTTTTCCTTTACACGCAATTACCGTTGACGACAAACAGCCTATGCAGTTATATTATGCCGTAAGAGAATTTTGCCTTAAAGTTCCCCTACGCTTCGTACACAAAGGCGAAATTTCAAAAATAAACATAAATCTCTCATCTTTAAAATATTGACAACTAATTCCGATACGAAAAAGAAGCACCTCCAGAGTGTCACGACCTCCAAAGTTGAATTTTTTAGATCTAACTTTGGAGGTCACCACACTTTTTCAAAACTCTTTAAATTATTTGAATTGATACTCTTTAAACCTACAAAATCCCTTATGGTAGTTTCTTTAATTCTACCATAAGGGATTTTTTATTGTTTGCTTTTCATTGGGACCCGTGCATTAAATTACAACAGATTAGTATTTGTACAAAAGAATAAATAGTTCACATAAGTTATCAATATACTCTGTTCATCAATAATATATGGTAGGCAAACTTTCATCATAATCACTAATATTTTTTCGCACAATATATGCTTTCTCTTTAGAATCTTTTAAAACAAATTCATTCAACCAATATGTGAACGATTCACTACAAACACCAACCCCTAATTTATTTCCAGAGTCATCCTTCTCCCAAAATTCATGCTCATTCAATTTATTAAATAACCATTTATCACATTGATTTTGATATTTTTTTATATTTATCCCAATACTATCAGGTACACTTACTATATCCACATAATAATCAAAAACTATATTCACCAACATTAAAGTTCCCTCCTAATTAAATAAATACCACACATGTGCCTTGTTTTTTCTGCCATATACATGAAAATGCCAATAATATCCAAGAACACCCTTTTTTCCTTTATCTATTTCAGGACCAACAGGTTTTTTGCCACCATAAGCACTCTTAGCCAAAGCCTTTGCTTCAGATTTTGTAACAGTAAATACACTTTTACCATTTTTTACATAGGATTTCGCTTCTGAGTATGATAATGATTTTCCAATATTAACATAGCCACTTTTTAATGTGGCACTCCAATAGCGTGTTTTAGAGTGTTTTTTTACTTTAGATTTGATTTTACTATCAGCATTAACTATCGTATTGAATTTTTCAACTGCATTAATTGCTTTTTTAATCTTATTTTTAGACCAATTCCATGCAGCGGACGCACCATTCCAAATAGCATTTCCTATAGAAGATAGTCCGTTACCGACTGCGTTACAAAAAGCAGACCAACCTTTTTGGAAATATGAAGAGGAACAAATTGCTACAGTTGCTGCAGATAAAGCTATTAAAGCATAAACTAAATCATCAACTAGGGCTACATACCCATTAGGATCAAGATAATTCACAGGATTATTCTCACAATAAGCAAACATATTTGCGCTTAACGAAGTACCTGTGTTCGTATCACAATAAATATCCGCATTCAAAAATCTGCCTGTGAATGGATCGTAGTAGCGACTTTGGAGATAATAGAGTGAAGTTTCGGTATCATAAACATAGCCACGGTAGCGAATCGGGTTTATTTCTCGAATTGTCGGCTCGCCTTTGGTATCTTTTATGTTACCCCAAGCGTCATAAACATAGCTTGCGACTTCTGTACCCGAAAGGTCGATTATTCTGACTACATCGCCCTGCAAGTTCTTCACATAAAAGTACATTGTACCGTTATATGAGAATGAGGTTGCACTTCCGTCACTGTCATAGTAGAACAACAGAGTATCATTACCCTTTACAAGAGCAATTAAATTTTTGTTGCTGTCGTAGTAATAGTTGGTCTTAACTCCGTCAACGGTTTTCTGTGTTCTCATACCGTTTGAGTCATAACTCATTTGAATAGAACTATCGGAAGTGTTGATTTTCTTGAGAATTCTTCCGTTCTCCCATTCAAAACTCATTCCGTCACGGTATGAAAGCGGGTTGCCGTTTGCATCGTAGGTAATATTGTCACCATTGATTTTTGTTAGTTTGTCTTTCCAACTGGTATCGGTGTACTCGTATGTATTACCATGCTGTGTTCCTGTCGGATAACCGTAGTTTGGATCAAGAACCTGTTCATATTTATTTTGCAGGTTTCCTGCTCCGTCATAAGAATAGTTAATGTAGAACTTATTTACATAATCATATTCTTCTTTAAGCTCGTTAAGACTGTCATAAACATACTTGTTTTAAATTTATGTGGAGTAAATCTCCTCTGTATCTTGTATAAAGATACTAAACATACCGTATGTAACTGTTAATTTCATCTTACTATCCATGGAAGAATAAAGCACCTCGCCATTATCAGCGTCCGTAACGGTATATGTATAATTATACGAAACGCTATTGATAAAAGGAAATACTATAGGAAATGAATGTTCGACATCTTTTGATAAATTATCATGTCCCTCTTCCAACTTCGGTTGAATAGGGTTTATATAATCATAATTTTCTTTACTGATACACGATGACATTTTACTATCGTATACCTCATTATTAAGAGCATTAGAAATTATATTGTTAATTTTAAGTGACAAATAGAAGCCATATGATAAATATAAAAATAATACGGCAATAAATATAATCATCAATCTCGTTACCACTTTTTTCATTTAATCACAACTTTCTACAAGTTTAATTGTTCAGATATTATTTTTTAAGGCTAATGCATACACTTTATTCTTACCTTTAAATTTGTATTCATCCAAACATTTATTATAATACGAATTAGTATGGGCTGAATAATATATTTTTTTATTCTTTTTATCTACCTTAGTAACAATAACTGCATGATTGGGTTTACCGTCACCATCATCATCCATATAAAGAGGATCACCAATTTGAATGCGAAGTGATGTATTTTTTACATCAGTCTTATTTTTCATGGTTATACGCCCTTTACAATATTTATCTTTTTTAAAATAATTATAGTTACTGGGGCACAAACTCCACGGCAAACTGACATCCCAATAATATCTATAATTAGGATTCATCCCCGGCTGATTAATACCTGTTTTGCCGGTTATTAAAGAATGCCACGTACTAGACTTACTTCCCAGAGTCATCGGTATTCCACCAGCATATAAACACTGTGAAACAAAATTAGTACAATCCTGACCGTAACTATAGTACTGTCCATTCCTGCCATTGTACCATTTTTTAGCATAGGCTACTACTTTATTTCTATTATATTTTATTTTTTTAACAGGTCCTATAGTTGTCTTTGTTCCATTGCTATCAACATAATTAACAGAGTTATTCTCACAGTATGCATACATATTAGTACTTAATGAAGTTTTTGTATCAGTGTCATTAAAAATATCTGCATTCAAAAATCTGCCTGTAAATGGATCGTAGTAGCGGGACTGGAGATAGTACAAGCCTGTTTCTTCATCATAAACATAACTGCGATAGCGGAATGGGTTCAGTTTGCCAACTGCGAGTGTGCCGTTGTTTTCGGTGAGCATATTGCCCCACGCATCGTAGGCATACTCTGCGACTGCTTTGCCGTCCTTATCAACAATTTCGGTAATATCGCCCTGCAGGTCTTTGATGTAGTAATACATAGTACCATTGCAGGAAACTGACATTACTTCACCCGAATTATCGTAATAGAAGAACAGCGTATCACTGCCCTGAGTGAGTGCGAAAAGGTTATTACTGCTGTCGTAATAATAATTAGTTTTCACTCCGTCAACAGACTTCTGCGTTCTCATTCCGTTTGAGTCATAGCTCATTTGAATAGCTTTATCGGAAGTGTTTATATTCTTGAGAATTCTTCCGTTCTCCCACTCAAAAGTCATATCATCACGGTATGTCAATGGATTGCCGTTCTTATCATATGTAATACTGTCGCCGTCAAACTCGGTGAGTTTATCTTTCCAGTTAGTGTCACTATACGAATAAGTTCTTGTTTCAAGTAATTTTACAGGTGCCCAGTTAGTTCCGAGTGAATACGATTCCATTTTTTGAATGTTACCGTAGTTATCATAAACTATTCTGATATAGCGACCTGTTCGGGTATCTGCATACCATACAAGCTGATTTAGTTCATCGTATGTATATACGGCTACCTTTTTACCGTTTTCATACACATTCTCTACATTACCTGTATCGTTGTAATTATAGCTGTAATCCAGAACCCTATCAGAACTCAACTTATAACTGATACCGCCAACCATATTTGTAGTAGCATTACTTTCACTGCCGTGATAATAAGAATACTGCTTTGTAAATACGGTATCGCTCTTGTTCTGTTTTGTTGTTACAGTTGACACTCTGCCAAAATCATCTGTTGAGGTTTCGTTTATTACACCATCATTATTTACAAATGACTTTCCGTCATCATCTGAACCTGTTGTAATGGTCTTTGTCTGACCGTTTACAGATGTCTTTTCAACTGTATTGCCGTTTGAATCGGTAACAATATAATGAGTAAGACTGCCGTCTGATGATGTACGATATTCGCTTTCAAGTGAACCGTCAAATGTGTAGTAGTAATATGAGGTTTCGCCGCTTGAATAGTCAACCGCCTTTGTAACAAGCCCCTGCTTGTTGTAAATCATCTCGGCAATTTTACCTGTTTCACCTGTGATTACAGAAATATTGCCATAGTTATCGTAAGCATATTCAAGATAATCACCGTTTGCATAAGCAGTCTTTGTAAGATTACCGTTACTATCATAGGTATTGCTTGTAATTGCAACATTGCCTATTCTTGTTGAAACAAGGTTATAGAATACATCATAATTAAATGAATAACTAAAACCGTTATGAGTAATTTTTGATACAGAGCCTAAACCGCTGTATGTATATGAGTTTTCAGAATCACCGTTTTTAACAGATGTAAGGTTGCCTGATGAATCATATGCGTAGCTTGTCACATTATCATCTGCATCAGTAATCGAAGTTACATTGCCGTTGACATCATAAACATAATGTGTTGTACTTCCCTGTTCATTGGTTTCAGCGGTTACATAATTACCTGTGCTGTCATATTCTGAACTTGTCTGCATATACGGCTTTGACTTATCAATACTTTCAGATAAGACTTCTTCGTCAACAGCCTCTTTTTCAGAAGTTTCATTCTTAGAATCTTCGGAGCTTTGAATTAACGGTGAAATGTTTACTTCCGCATTATCAACCGTCATTTCATTCTCATTATAACCGTAAACAAACGCAAATGCAATATAATTTACAACTTCATTTGTTTTTTCAGGAGTAACAGAAAGTGATACCTGCTGGTAACCGTCTGTGTCAGCACTAAAGTTCTGATAATGGAATTCAGGTGTACTGCTGTTATTGTAGTAAATATTGAGTGCAATGCCAAATGTTCTGTTTTCATTTGAAAGCGGAACTGAATTTGACTTTGCTGTACCGTTAATTTTAAACGATACTCCCGCTCTGCCTACTTTGATATTCTGATAGATATATTTGTTGCCTAAAGAGTTATCGTAAGATGAAGTATCCGAATCGTCATCAGTCGAATTATCAGTATCACTTGGATTTGTGACTTCTTCCGTTGTTTCACTTTCTTCAACCTCATAGATTTTCTTTACAGTTCTTGTTACATATCCCTGTTCGGTTTTAACCGCATTGCCGTAATCATCATATGTGGTGATGCTGTCATTAGGTTCGGTTTCTGTAACTGTTTTGGTGTATGTTGACGGCTGTGTTTCATCTGTCGAGTCATCGCTTGATGAATCGGCATTTTCATCATCAAATGCACCTGCTGTACCGCCTATTGTTACAGTACCGTTATTGGCTGAAATACTTTTGTTTTCTTCTGTGAGCCAGTTGTCATTTGAGCTGAAATCGCTGTTTTGAAGAGCGTTGAAGTTGTTGGCACAATTGCCCTCTTCAAACTGGATGCAGTCAAACCATGCTGTACCGGATGCATATCTAATCAAGCCATACACACGGATTGACGCTGTTGTGCTCGGCACATTTGCGGTTACGCTGATTCTCTGCCAATCAAGTGTGCCTGTAAGTCCGATACTGTTGATTTCTTTTACAGTCTTGCCTGATGAATCAAGACACTTAACTTTGAGGATTGCTCCGACTGAGCCGCCACTGTAAATCTGCTTTACATTCTTTGTTTTTACATATGCGGAGAAAGTTACATCCTTGCCGTTAAAGGTTGTTTCTTTGAACTGATGAGCAAAGCCTGTAAAGAATGCGGAGTTATTCTCACTTGTCGGATTTTCAACCTTGAGTGAAGTTGTTCCGAGGTACTGATAGTAACCGTCCTCTTCTGTTGCGGCAGAATTATCGACTGTTACTTTACCGCCTTTACTTGCGGTACTGCCCTTTGTGCCGTTTGACACGAAGTAATATTTGCCTCCGCCAACTTCTGTCTGCTGTGAGGACTCTGTGATGTAGTTTTTAGTGTATGCGTTTGCACTATTGTTGATTACAAGTCCTGTATTTTCAGACGAAGTTGCATAGCCGTTTGAATTGAGGACAGAAACAGTTGAACCGCTGTTATCAAAAATATGGGTTTCGCTGTGTCCCTGCTTATCTGTAAACACGGTTGTATTGTCGGCTTTGTAGCTTATGTTAAGGTGATTTCCCTCTGTGCCGTCGGTGCCGTATTCGGTAATATTAGTTACCTTGCCGTTTGTGTAGGCAAACTTATGTGTCGGCAGGGATTTCATATAGCTGTCGGACACACCCGAAATTGAAATCAGGTTATAATTATCGTCATATTCAAATCGTGAAGTGTGACCGTCGTTGAATGAAATTGACGAAACCTTATCCTTTGCGGTTGTATAGCCGATATCAATTTTTGTACCGTTGGGCTTTGTAATTCTTGATACAACCTTTTTGCCGTTGGTACTGCTCTTGTATTTTAACTGAACTTCTCTTCCCGAACCGTCTGTGATTTTGGTTAAGTCACCGTCAGTATAGGTATATGTAATAGTATTCTTGTGTTTGTCTTTTTCAGAGAGAAGTTTACCGCCGTTTGCGGTTGAATCGTAAGTTTGTGTTGTTGAACCGTTATCAATGAAAATATTATTTTCATCTTTTGTAAGCGTAATGCCTAAGCCGTCCTCATCTTCCCATTTTGCGGTTTCACCCTCTGCAAGTTTAAGGTAATGGTCTGTACCGTCAGCATCGGTATAGATATAGTTGTAGCCTGCTTTGGTAAGGTTTTTGTCAGTCACTTCTCTTACATACTGATTAAATGAGAACTGCCAGCCATAACCGCTTGCAGGACCGTTTTCAAATGCTGTATCTTTGTTAATGCTGTTGTATGTTGCAGTAATTCTCAATGGCATTCTTGAGCCTGTTCCCTCATACAAAGTTTGGTTTATTACAAGGTTGCCGAGGTAATTCGATACAGCCGCCTGTGCGTTAGTGCCGACATTGATTGTGTGGTATGAAAGATTACTCTCCATGCCTGTAAAATCTTTGTAGATGAGCGTTAAGGCAGGTGTTGTAGATGTTTTTGTATAAGACTTAAATACGACTTTTTTTGAACCGACTGTATCAAGTGCCTCCATGACAAAACCTTTGGTATTGGTGTCGCTATACCAGCCTTTGAAGGTGCTTGTAAGGTCAAATCTCAAATACCGATTATCTTCATATGTAAGAGAATCATAATCAAGCACTTTTGAATCGTATTTTACATTCCCATTTGAAGCAGATGTAAGCTTATGAGCATTCACAATGATAGGGTTTTCGCCCTCATCAGCAAACAAATTACTGCCGTTTTCTGTTTCAAAACTATATTTGGCACTTATAACCTCTTCTCCGTTTTCAAGTTTCGGAAGATTATTTACAGTGCAAATCGCATATGAATTTTTAGATGTATAGTACGGTCCGTAACTATTTACTGAGCCGTTAGCATTCTCATAAAATGTAAGCTCACTTTTGAGAGTAGTTGTAATCTCAGGATCAATCGTAACAGGGAATGCTCTGCCGATTGTATGAATGAAAGCATAGTCGGCGGTCAGCTTAACCTGAAGATTTGAGCCTTTTTGCTTTACAATCTCAATCTTCATCTGAGTGCTTGTACTGCCCTTTGCATCATACATATACGGTGCTGAGATTGTGTATATTTCTTTTCCGTCCTTATTTGAAAGTGTGATTGTTTTATCATCTTTTTGCTTTGCGGTAAGGTTCGGAATTTTGTAATTCAATGTAAATTCATTTTGAGCCTTTGCACTTTTGAGAATTATGTTTTCTTTAATGCCGGTTGTAGTAACAAAATACTGCAAGTCAACATCGCTGAAAACATCCTTATACAAAGTTTCTGTTGTTATATTTTTAAGCGTAGTAAATTTATCATTACCGCTTGTTTTTTCGTTATTTTTCTTTACATCAGCTTTGCTCTTGCCTGCATTGTCATAACCCCAACTGATTTTATATCCGTTTGATTGCAGTGAAATCATATTTTTTGACTTAGCTTTATTTGAAAGATTGACCGAAATATCACTGCTTTTGTTTGTATATGAAGAATCGCCCGCTTCGTCCGGAGATGCAGTCTTATCCTCCGATAAAGTATTGTTATATTCAACCCACTTACCCTTGCTGTCTTTGTAGTGGACAGGTTCGTTGTACTGAGCAATCATTTTTGTTCCGTCTTCAAGCAAAAATTCTTTTGAATTTTCTGTTCTTTTGTCCGCAATCTCTTTGACAATTTTGCTTTCTTCGGGATTTTCTCCGACAACATTGTTAAATGATGAGTAGTTATTCTCTTTTTCCGGTAGAGTTGAAGCATATACTTCAAGCGGTAGCGATAACCCAATTGTTGCACACAAAGTTATTGATACTACCGAAAATAGTTTTTTCATTGTTTGATTCATAGTTTTCCTCCTAAAATATGGTTTTAAATTAAATTTTAATGTTTTCCACCTTCTTTTCAACCATAGTCATTACTCCTTTCGTGTATTTTGCAAGCTATTAACATATATAATCAAATATTTTAGATTAAGAATAGCAGCGATTGTTATTATATATCACTTTTATTAGTAAGTAAATAACCTGATAAATATTTTTATGTACATTTTTTCTGCTTTGTACACAAAAAGACTCGCTACAAGTCTTTCAACTCATAGCAACTCTAAAATCATACTACTAAACTTTTTGTATAAAAGGGCAGTACATATAATTTGATGAGTCTTGCCTATCCTCCCATAATAAAATTCACAACAACCTTTAAGAATAATAAAAAGAGTCATCACATAAGAGTGATTTTTAGGTTTGGTGTATAATGATCAAATGCAGTAAATCTTAATACTCTAAACTTTCATCTGCAATTTTCAATATTTCATCCGATAAATCTTGTTGTATGTTCTCAAACTCAATATTGTTAAGTGATAGAAAAACAAACATCGCATGCGTAACTATGCGTTTGTTTCAATCAACTCAGGCTTGATTTTTTATAAGATCGTAAGCAAGTCGAACTACTTTTTGTTGAATTGATGCAACACGAAAAAACAAGTTCACAGGAATTTTAGGCATAAAAAAAGAGCCCAATGGCTCAAATGTTAAAAATATTAAATAAGTAATTGTTATTGATTATCTTCAATTCTGCGATAGTTCCATGTTAATAAGATTTATAAATTGTTTACAAATTTATTATACCACATAAGGCACATAACCGAAGTGATAACGGTTATGTGCCTTCTTGTTTTTTGTTAGGCTGTTTTTTTACAAACTCTTTTTCATAGCACAAAAAGTGCCATTCGATTTCTTCTATGACACTTTAACAGATTGCTATTGCAAACCGGTTAAAAAGTCGATTGCTTCATAGACAGTAGAAAAGGTTAGACATTTCTGGCAAAGCCAGCAGTTTCGTTCGTCTGTATCCTCCATGCCAGGCAATCCTTGCTGAAGTAATTTAGAAACCGTCTGCCGCGCATTGCTAACTGCCGTCGGATAATTCTGTGCGATTTTCGCTGTTACATCGGCATCACCCTTCTGGTAATTCGGTTCTTTAGCAAGCAAGCGATCCATCACCCGCTGCTTTTCGGCAACGGTTTGAATTGATGGCACATACATGTCGTAGTGCAACATCAGCCAATACTCAATACAGCCGGTCGTCATCAAAAGTCGAACCTTAATTCCGGGCTTTTTTCGCAGTGAGCGAAGCCGTTTGATAATTTTCATCCGGGCATCCCACAGTCCAACATCTGCTGTTTCCACATCAAAAAAGAACCATACCTCATCAGTTACTTCAGCATTATCACGATACTTCTTGTCCTTTTTAAATTTATTATCAGCCTCATCAAAAAGTCCGGTAGAGGCTGGGCGCTTGATTGACGCAACATCTTTAAATTCTTTTCTCAGAAAGTCCGTGTAGACCTGTTCGCTTTTCCCTTCGCAGAACACCACGATATAAGGTTTGCTTCTTTTGGTAGGACGTGGCATTTACTCCACCTCCTCGATTTCAACATCCGGCGTTGCGCCATATTTGCCAACAAGGTATCCTTTACGGATATTTTCAGTCGTGCGGGTAGAAAATTCACTAATCGTATACAACTCAGAAGCACCGTCTTTATCACGCTTATCGACAAAATACAGCTGATCCTTTCGCAGTAGTTCCAGATTCATCAGCTCCGTATTGTGTGTAGTAAAAACGATCTGTGCACCATTTGGATTTGCGGTTTTGCTCTGGAACTTTGCAATGATATAGTTCACCAGTATAGGGTGAAGCTCACGCTCCAGTTCATCCACCAGTAAGATGCCACCGGTGCGCAACGCAGATTCGATTGCAGGAGCCAGTGCCATCAGTTTTCTGGTACCGTCCGACTCGTCGGAAAGCTCCAGCGAATAGGTTGCTTTCTGTCCATCACGGTTTTCGCCTTGGTGACTGGCTTTTGCAGAAACCTCGCCCATTTTCAGGCGTGTCTCTCCATTGTTGGAGGTCTCAGCGAGGGTATGCATAAACTGCATCAGTGCAGCCTTTATGCCATCCGGAATGTTATCAGGCAGACTTTCGTCATCTTGAATCTCATTGCTGTTAAACTCAAATTGCATATCCAAAATACCCAAGTCTGCTACCTTTGCATAGTCTGAAATTACCTTTAGCATATTCTTATCTTCCGAATACTCAATCAACTGCCGGGGAATATCAGAATAATCACGTGAAAAGAACACTTGATTCCGAAACCACCGCATAGCAGAAACGCAAGACGCATCGTTCATAGTGCATGCCACCGAGAAAAATAGCTGGTTTTCAGCGACCATTTCGCCGATCAACAGTCGCTTTGATTTATCCTCTGTGAAATCGAAGTGCTGCCCGGTACGCTTGAACACTAAAGCTTTCTGTCCTTTTGGTGCATGGTAGAGACACTCTGCGTAAATCTTCTCGCGTGTAGCGGCGAAGCTATACCAATACTTTATGCCACCCGAAGTATACTCGAATGCAAACTCCGTAGGTTCATCCTTTGAATAGTCGTTCAGCGCAAACGGATTTACAGGAATAGCAGCATGCTCGTGCTGCGTTCTCTGTGCGTTTCGGATAAACTGCACAGCCAACCAAAAAGCACGAATCACATTACTTTTTCCGCCGCCGTTTTTACCGTAAATCGCAATTGCAGGAAGCAACTTTACTGTGGATGTCAGTGGAATTAAGCAGCTTTTAAAAGAACTCAGCCCGGTTGCTTCCATAGAAAGCACCGCATCGTCTCGAAAAGAACGATAGTTTTTGAAGCGAAATTCAATCATCATCAAAATCACCTCCGTATATTTCATCTATAGTATACCACCAATTTTAAAGAAATACAACAGATAAAATCAAAAAGTTTGATTTTATCTTTCAAATTTAAGTTATATACGCACAATCTTCTTCACAAGACGTTCTGCCGTTTTCACCGTGCCGACCAAAATGAGCATATTGAAAATCAGCTCACCAAATGAACAGGTCGCTGATAAACATTACCACTCACAAGGGTGTAGACTCAAAGAATCTGCAGTAATACACCACTGCGACATTCTCCTGCGACAACACAATTGTCTGCGGCGTTCCAAACCCGGCGAAGTCATACTCGTACCGACAACACCTTGGATAATTTTCGAAATCTCCATCATCAGTTACATACCATGGTTAATCAAACCCTTTGCAATCGCAATATGAACAAACAGCTTTACAGCGTACTCGGACTTTTTCAGTTCTGTAAGGAAACTGTAGGTTCTCACAACTCCCACTACGAAAAAAACAAAATCAACAACACATAGTCCATGACTTGCAGTGCATTTTCCAAGTTCCGCACAATCCAGTTATCCGACATTCATTACACATCTATTCGGTACTGCTAAGAAATGAAGTTTAAAACTTCGTTCTTAGCAGTTCCTCTGATTTTTTGCGGAATAATAATGTAATTGTTAAAGAAGGCATACTTCCCCTGCATAATGTTGAAAGCGAGCTTTTGTTTTACTCTACTCGGATTAGTCCCAACTTCTCTCACTCTGTCTATTCTAGCGTTTTCGACACCCATTCTTGTAACACGAAAAATGAGTTTACAAGAATTTTAGGCATAAAAAAAGAGCCCAATGGCT
>OHYH01000588.1_pt1 | contig 12988 bp, 7 predicted proteins | sample 1580211 | NCBI WGS metagenome assembly OHYH01 (sample SAMEA3882528, study PRJEB24775) | human gut metagenome | biome: human-associated habitat; feature: intestine environment; material: feces | place: Netherlands | collected 2009/2010 | reverse complement strand
GGCCACTGGGGTTATAAAAGGTAGTTTCTTTCATTCCTAATTCTTTAGCTTTTTTATTCATCATGTTTACAAATTCTTCAGTAGTTCCTCCGATGTATTCAGATATCATCATAGCGGCATCGTTACCACTTCTTAACATTAGTCCATATACTAAATCTTTTAATGTTATTTCTTCTCCTACTTCGATATATATTCCTGATCCATAGGCTTCTTTTATAATTGGAGAGACTTCTACTACATCATTTAATTTACCACTTTCTATGGCTAAAGTAGCAGTCATTATCTTTGTAATTGAGGCTATTAGTCTCCTAGTATGCATATCTTTTGACATAAGTACTCTTCCTGTTGTAGAATCCATTAATATATAAGAAGAAGCACTACTAGTACTTGCATTTACTTTAGGAATAAATAGTATTAAAATGGTTATTATTACTACTAATTTTTTCATGGTATCACCTAGATAAATATATGTAGATAATAATTATTTTAGTCCTAGTTTATTTTTATTTAGGGTTTTATTTACTTTATATTTATTGTATAATATATGTGGATGTGATGTTATGGATAAATTTATTGTAAAAGAAAAAGATGAATTATATAATTATTTAAGAAATAATTTAAATAAATCTAAGAATAATATTAAATCTTTACTTAAGAATGAATGTATTTATGTTAATAATAATGTTATTACTAAGTATAATTTTGTAGTAAATAGTGGTGATATTATTAGTATTGGTAAAGCTATTACTTATAAGGATGTTAATTTAAAGATTATTTATGAAGATAGTGATATTATTGTTATAGATAAACCTACTAAGATATTAACTATATCTAATAGTAAAGAAAAAGAAAAAACTTTATACCGAGAAGTATCTAATTATTTAAAGATGGAAAATAAGAAAGTATTTGTTATTCATAGATTAGATTATGATACTTCAGGTGTTATTATGTTTGCTAAGAATCAAAAGGTACAAAAATTATATCAAGATAATTGGAATAATTTAGCTAAGAAAAGAGAATATACTGCTACTGTGGAAGGCACTACTAATAGTAAAGGACATATTGAATCTTATTTAAAGATGTCTAAAACATTACAAGTATATTCTTCTAAAAATAAAGATGGATTACTAGCTATTACTGATTATGAAAGAATTAAATATAATAATAAATATTCTTTAGTTAAAATACTTATTTCTACTGGTAGAAGAAATCAAATTAGATGTCATATGGCAGATATTGGTCATCCTATTCTTGGTGATAATAGATATGCTAAGAAAAAGAATGATCCTTTAGGTAGGCTGGCATTACATGCTAATAGATTAGAAATTATTAATCCTATTAGTAATAAGTTAATGATATTTACTAGTGAAATACCTAAAGAATTTTATGACATAGTAAAATAGTGGTTATTTAAACCACTATTTATTTTAAATACTATTTATATAGCTAGTGTTTAATTTTAATTATTCTTATTAAAAACATAAACATATTTATAATTATCAAACGCTTTAGTTAATATTAGCTCATTATTTTTAATTTCGTAAGTGTATTTACCAGAAAGTCCACCAATTAAATCAATATCAATATAATTATTTTCTAATGTATAAGTACCGCTTATACAGTTACTTTCAATTTCACTATTATAAATACACTTATCTATTTTATCATAACTTATTACAATATACTCATTTACAATGTCATTTAGTTCATAAGTTAATTCATTATTCTCATAATTTTGATTTGAATAGTAACTCCAATGACCTTTAATTCTTTTTTTATTATCAATAAAATTAATATACAATATAATAGTGATTATAGTGATTATAGTTATTACAGCTATTAACGAAATAAATAATATTTTTCTTTGGCTGTTCATATTATCACTCCATTCTTTAACAGCTTGTGTAAGACCATTCTCTATAAGTTACATATCCATGATCATAAGTACAATTTGTGTATTTAGCATGATTATTACAAACTCTTTCGATCGATGAACATATATTATTTGTCATTGAACCATCATAACGAGGATATTTTTTGTTCGTATAACAGCAACCACAGCACCATACTACAGCATATGAAACTTTTTCTGTAGTTACATTTCCAGCATTATCTGTACATGTAAAAACAGTTGTTATATCTCCTTTTGATCTTGTAGTGTTTAAATAGTCTGATGTAGTAGTAACACCAGTACTTACTGTTCCGTTATCTTCTATTCTAGCCTCTTTCATGCCAGTACCGCTATTATCTTTACAAGTTAGTGTAATTTTTGTTCCTGATTCTTGCTTTCTACTAGCTGATGGAGTATAAGTAAGTGTTGGTGGTACTTGATTTTTTTCCCATACAGCATATAAAGTATAATTATTAGCATTATGAGTACCCCACCATTGACCAGGTGAATATGATGCTGATGTTGCCGATGAACTCTCACTCCAACCCATAAAAGTATAACCAGTCTTTGATGGTCTGTCAGAAGATAAATAAATATTTCCATTAGGAGCATATTTATAATTTTGACTAGATGGTCCACCACTTCCTCCATTTGCTTTATATGTTATTGTATAAGTATTAGGAGTCCATAATGCATAAACAGTATGATCACTATTTGCAGTAACCTTAGTAGAACTACTAATAGTACCTTCTTGATATGTAGTAGCAGTCCTTCCTTCTTCCAATTGAAGATTACTCCAGCTAACACTACCTTGTGTTGAATTCAAAATTTTAGCACTAATTGTATACGTTTTACCATCCGTTAGTGAATAAGCATCAAATCTAACTAAAGTATCAATTTTTGCTCCATTTATTCCAAATCGTAAATTATCAAATGATGAATCCTTAGTAAAAGTTAAATAAACAGTACCAGATTTTTGCACTTTAGTAGCAGTTAAATTTTTAACATAGTCATTTCCCTTAAATCCTTGAATTTTCCATTGTAATTCATCTCTAGTATCTGCTGATTTCTGTTTAAACACACCATTAGTATAAGATAGATTATCATTTTCAATAATATTTTTATAATAAAATAAATTTTTCATGCTCCAGCCCACTAGTGTATAACCTCTTTTAGTAGCAGTAGGTAAATCTCCATAAACCCCATTAGGCTTAACCTTTTTCGTAGTAAAAGAAGCCTTTCCTCCAAGTGGATTAAAAGTAACAGTATAATCTACAACTTTAAAATTCTTAGTACTTTCGCTATAGTTATTACTTTTATCTACTGTTCTAGCTGTTACTTTTGCTTTTCCAGTAGTAGTATAACTTATATTTATCTGATTACTTGTTATCTGATTACTTGAAGATTGATACCAAGTATCTTTTTCTATATTAGTAGTAGTAGGTTTATTACAAGTAAAGATATTATTACTTAGAGTACATTTCCTAACATTAATATTACTAGTACCTTTAACAGTAGATTTAAAATAATACTTTGCTTCTCCGCTTATATTAGCATTATTATATTTAATAGTTAATGTATTAGGACTAAAAGTATAAGTAGGTTTCTTTATAACTTTAGTATTTCTACTTTCAGTATTAGAACATAAATAACTACCTCTACTAGTTTTCATACATACTCTTAAATAATATTTTTCATTTTGTTTTAATCCTTGTAATTTACAAGTATTACCTTCTATAACACCAGTCTCTTTTATATTAGCAGAACTATCTCCATACATACATACTTTGTCAGACATAGTACTACTTGGATTAGTATTAGCATCAGTAAATGGTATATGTATCTCATCAGTATAACTAGTACCATTATCTAGTTTAGGATAATCTTTAACTTCTTCATTAACTATGTTACCCATACATACTTTATAGTCATCACTATTAGCTTTATCTTTAGTTAATATTTCAGCATTACTATTAACAAATGTTACTTTATTCTTCTTTACTAATACATAGCTATGTATATCAAAATCTTTACTTTTAATATTTGCTTTTTTATCAAGTAACCCTTTATTCATAAGTTCTTCAATAGTAGTACAAAAATATTTATTATCTTTATCAGTAATATCTAACCAGTAACTACTATCATCATTTTTTTCAGTAGCATATGTTTCAGCAGCCTCTTTAATACTATTTATACTTATAGTAAGTGACTTATTTTTAGAAGTATTAAAAGCATTAATAATACCATAAGTAGAAAAACCTAAAATTAATCCTATTATAAGTATTACTGCCAGTAGCTCTATTAGCGTATATCCTTTTCTATTTAGTTTCATATCTATCACCTATCATTAACTTAATTATACAATAAATAAAAAGAAGTAGCAAGACTTAAATTCTAATTGGATTAAAATCTACTTCTACATCTATCTTATTATTATTATTCTTATACATATCAATAATAAAATTTAAAGTACTTATTAAATTATCTTCTTTTTGATATTTAATAATAATCTGATAATGATAAATATTATTTATTTTAAATGCACTACTAGTGGTAGGACCAAGTATAATTGAATTACCAAGTTTACTTCTTAAATAATTACCTATCTTATTAGCTTCTTTAAATCCACCTTCATAATCTCTTGAAGATATACTAACTAATGATAAATAATAATATGGAGGATATTTAAGCATCTTTCTAATACTCATTTCTTCCTTATAAAATTTTAAATAATCATGATTTTTAGCTAACATAATACTATAATGATCTGGATTATAAGTTTGAATAATAACTTCTCCCTTTGAAGTACTTCTGCCCGCTCTTCCTGCTACTTGCGAAAGTAACTGAAAAGTATTTTCACTAGCTCTAAAATCTGGAGCCATAAGTGAAGAATCTACTGATACTACTCCTACTAAAGTAACAAGTGGAAAATCAAGTCCCTTGGCAATCATCTGAGTACCAATTAAAATATCATATTTATGCTCACCAAAATCATCAATAATCTTCTGATGTTCTCCTTTTTTACTAGTAGTATCAACATCCATTCTAACTATTCTAGCTTTAAATAATTTATTTAATTCTTCCTCTAACTTCTCAGTACCAAGGCCAAAATCTCTTAACTTACTACCACATTTAGGACATACCTTACTAGGTACTTTAGCAGTACCACAATAATGACATTTTAAATTATTACTTGTCTTATGATAAGTATAAGTAACATCACACTTAGGACACTTCTCAGTATAACCACATTCCCTGCAACTAATAATACTAGAATATCCTCTTCTATTAAGTAGAATAATACTTTGTTCCTTTCTATCTAGTTTTTCTTTAATCTTACACTTCAAAGTATCAGATAAAATAAAATTACCCTTCTTAACTTCTTCTTTCATATCAATAATTTCAACATTAGGCATTGTACTACTACTAGGTCTTTTAGATAATATTAATAATTTATATACTTTATTACCTGCCCTAGCAAAAGATTCCAAACTAGGAGTAGCACTTCCCATAACTACTGGACATTTATGATATTTACTTCTAAGAATAGCAATATCTTTAGCATTATATCTAGGATGATTCTCTTGTTTATAACTACTAGTATGTTCTTCATCTATTATAATAACTCCAATATTATTAAAAGGAACAAAGATAGCACTTCTCGTACCAATAACAATCTTAGCTTCTCCAGTAGTTATCTTTCTATATTCATCATATCTCTCAGTATCAGATAATTTAGAATGTAATACTGCTACTACATCACCAAATCTCGATATAAACTTTCCTACTACTTGAGGAGTTAAACTAATTTCTGGTACTAACATAATTGCCTCTTTACCTAGTTTTAAAGCTTCTTCAATAATACTCATATATACTTCTGTTTTACCAGAACCAGTAACGCCATATAATAAATAAGTATTAGCATCCCCAAAAGAATTAACTACTATATCTTTAGCCTTTTCTTGTTCTTCATTTAATACTACCCTCTTATAATTACTTATTCCTGTATAAGAGTATCTTTTATCTTCTTCTAAATATATTTCACCAAGACCATTTTTAATAATAGTATTAATAGTACTAGACATCTTAGTAATAAGAACGTCTCCTTCTTTTAACTTACAAAGTAAATTAACTTGTCCTTCATACTTGCAACTACTAATATATTTATCTATCTCTTCAATACTCTTAGTTCTTCTTAAATATTTATTATATTTAATCTTAATATTAGTATTAACTTTAGCTTTTAAAGCTTTAGGAAGCATTACTTGATAAGCACTAACAAGTGAACATAACAAATGCTTACTCATATATTTACCAAGTAATATCATCTCTTTATTAAGTACTGGCCTGTCATCTACTACATCACTAATATCCCTAATCTTACTCTTATCATAATCAGTATCATTAAGAATATTCATAACAAACCCTTCTAATTCCATCTTACCAAAAGGTATTCTAACTCTAATACCAATCTTAATATTATTCCTAAATACTTCTGGTACAGAATATACATAATACTGATCTACTGCTTTAGCACTAATTTGTGTTAATACTTCTACAAACATAATAATATCACCTACATCTATTATACTAAAAACCATCTCTAAAGTACATAATAATATTAAAAAAATAAGACTCTAATCAAATACTTTAGTCTTATTTTTGCTTATTTAATTTAAAATAAATGTTATTAATATTGTTGTTATTGATAATATTAAACTTAATACAGTTAACATTAAATATGTAACATTTCCCCTACTATGCCTTGATGGTGATTCTACAATATAATTCTCAACAGTCTGATTCATAGTTTGATTCATAACTTGAGTAGCGGCCATATCATACTTCTTTTTAAATTCTAATAATATATTTGTCATTTTTAAATATCCTTTTTCACTCATATTGCATGATACAAATTCATCATATGGAAAGACTATTTTTTCTGAAGAACCAATTTTTATTTCTCTTGGTTCATGGTTTTTTCCAAAATCCCATATTTGATATTTATCTTTAAATTCTTCATATGGTATTATATTACCATCTTTTACAGCTTGAGCTAGAAAACTATTAACAGCATTTATAAAAGAACCACCATTTTGAAGTATCCAGTATTCTACTCCAATTCCTCCTAATCCACCTTCTGCCTCAGAAGATCTTCTTGATTTATAAGCCTTGCCAGCTTTTAAAATCTTTTTAGCATATACTATATTTGCTTTAACAAGTGGAAATTGTTCTGGATATTCTTTTTCTATTGTTCTTAATAAATCAGATAAACAAGTATCTGTTGAATAATCAACTTTATCTCTCTTCTGAGTAAACGAAATATCTATATCAATAGGTTCTTCTATTCCATCTAACTTAATATCTTTTCCTCTAAATCTATTATCATGTGATATATTTGTTTGAGGAGAAAATAAAGAATTAAGATCTCTAATTACAGCAGCAGTATTATTTAAATCATTACGACCAACTCTAGTCATAAAATCATAATCTGCATCCCCAGGAACATTTGTGCCTCTTGATGTTGATCCTGTCTCTAACAAATCAATATTACCTTGTGATAAGTCATTTAATATTGTATCATTTATTTGTGTTGCTCCTAATGAAGACACTAATATTTCTTTTATTTTATCAGTAATAATTTTTCTTTTTTCTTGTTGTTTACTTCTATCTTGCTGCATTTCAGTTACAAGTTCATCAATACCAGGAAAATACAATAGTGATGTATCCGCTATTGGATATGCTTTTTCTTCTTCAGTAATTGTTTTATAACGAGAAATTCCATCTAATTTACTACGAATAGTGTCATATTCTTTTTTTGTAAAAACTAATTTACCAGTAAAGTCATATACTGGTTTATATATACCTTTCTTAGCAAGTAACATTTTTAAGCGAATCAAATCATCATAAGCATCTGAAGTCTGATTAACATAATTAACACTTCCATCTTCATTATATGGTTTTAATGAATTTATTTCAAAATTCTTTTTATATATAATATAATCAACATCTGTTACTAATGAATAGCCTGTTCTGGCACCCCAACGTGCGGCATTTACACCACTTAAATCCTCGGTAGAAAATACTTCTAATTTCATTGGGTCATAAGGCGAATCAATATTTCCATTACTATCTCTCGTAATTCTAATATTAGGATTATTTTTATCAGTTACAAGATAAATATTGCCAAAACCAAAACCAGTTGGAGTTCCACTTATGCAACTATATATTGTTTTTTTCATACCATTTGCTGTATTTATTAATGAAAAGTCTATATCTAATGGTGTCGCATCAGAATTACTTTCTCCCTTAAGAGGACCCAAAAACTCTTTACAAACATTTCCAATATCTAATGATACTTCAAGTGCATCTATATTACCTATACATCTTAAAAGGTCACCATCTTCAAATGAAAATGTTTGCCTTTTAATTACATTACTTTCTCCTAATCTTTCGGCTTTTTATAAGAATCTATAATATAATTATTTAAACTTTCAAAAGAATCAAATCCAGCATAGTAAGCAAAACTTCTAATTATTCTATCAGGTAAACTATGTCTATCTGTTGGAGAAAATTCTTTACTTAAAACTCTAATCTTATCTGGTAATGATAAATTATCAAGTGTCATGTTTTTACTTTGAGTTTTATTTTCTTGTAATACCTCTAAATGGGAAGAAAAAATATCTAATATATTCTTTTCTTCAAAAGTTAATGATTCAAAAGTTCTTTTACCCGATACTATATCTAAATATAAATCATTTCCTACTTTAATATTATTCATATAATCTATTAGTGATCTATCAGCAGAACAAATTGATATTCTTAATAAATCATTAAATACCATTTGCATTCTAACATCTCTATCAGAACCATTTCTTCTTAAATAGGCCATTCTTTTTTCTAATGGATTTGCATTTAATAAGTCAGGTGAAATTCTACTATTTTTATCAAAATTAAATGTCGATTTATTAAAATTTGGATATAGTGTCTCAAAACATTTATAAATTTTAGCAAATAATGGAAGATTATTTTTTTCAAAGATTTTTTCTATTTTTGCAAATACTTCTAAAGGATCATCTTGTTCTAATGCACCATCAATAATTTGATCTCTTAATTTATAAGCTTCTTCAGAATTAGTTAATTCTGATCTTTTATACAATCCATAAAGTTCATCTATTTTATCTTCAGTTAAATCAAAAAATCTTTTCTTTATATGTTCAATCATTTTATCAGTATTTTTATTTTGATAATGTTTTAATTCAATCATTTTCCTTAATTTTGCTATTATAATAGAAATATCTTCATTATTTTTATTATTATTTTTCAACTCCCAAAATCCATTATCATAAGCTGCTTTTATAATTTCATCTGTTAATATCAAATCTGGAACATAATTTAAGTTATTAGGATCTTGTTTCACAGCATACATCATTACTTTTGGATTTTGTTTTAATTTATAGGCTGCTTCTTTAGCATCAAAAACATAATTTCCAGTTGATAAGGCTATATCTATCATTTCATCTGTCAATATCAAATCCGAAACATAATTTAAATTATTAGGATCTTGTTTTACTGCATACATCATCACTTTTGGATTATCAAGCAAATCATATGATGATGAATCATTGAACTTGTAACCACTATCAATTGCAGTCTTTATAACCTCTTCTGTTAAGGCTTCTCCTTTAGCATAATTTAAATTGTTAGGATCTTGTTTTACAGCATATAACATTACTTTTGGATCTCTTTTAAGTTGAGATATTATATTATTTAATAATGAATTAAAGAAACATTCAGACTCTAATCTCTTAAAATCTTTTTTTGCAGCCTTAGTTATTAATTTTGTTATAGTATCAGTGTCTCCTAATGATTCTAAATCATAATTATTTCTGATTATTATTTCTAAAGCTTTTTCATTAGACATTGTAGACATAGTTATTTTTTTTATAAATTTGGTTATATTCATATCTATTACCTCTTCTAGTATAATTTTACTATAATTTATGTGATTGTACAATAAATTTTATTAATTTTGTTAAAAATAAAAAGAGAAACTATTTCTCTTTTATATATCTATATCCATCATAAGTAATCATATTCCTACTAAAAATAATCTTATTCTGAATAATATTATTTATATTATTAATATAATTATTATCTAAATTATCACTATGTTTATTATTTAGACTATTATATCTACCCCTATCAGTAATCCAAGATAAATTATCTAAAATAACCATACCCTCACTATTAGATAATAGATCAGAACCTGCAAATAATCTAGAATCATATCTAATATCAAATAAATTATATATCGTAGGTAAAACATCAATAGGCATACCAGTCTTACTAATATTAACATTCTTCATCTCACTATTATATATCACAAGAGAATTATGATTAATCTCAAATAACTCATCTCTCTTATAACTAGATAATTCATTAATCTCATCTAAATCTAACCCATAAGGATAATGATCCGCTAGCATAACAATTACCGTATCCTTAAGAATACCCTTATCATCTAACTTCTTAATTAAACTTTCCATTGCCCTATCAAGTTCAATCTGTGTAGCAAGATAAGCCTTAGCCTTATCACTATAATCTAAGTCTTTAACCATATCCCAATTCTTACTAACAATACTATTACTCTCTTTATCATAATCAAGATGTCCTGATACCGTCATATAATAAGTCATAAAAGGTTTATCACTATCAATATAATCATTAATACTAGTATTAATCATCTCAATATCACTCTCAGGCCATATATCACAGTTAATATTAAGTCCCATATTACATGCCTTAAAATTATCAAACCCTAAAGACTTAAGATATTTATATCTATTCTGAAAATAACCATTATGAGCATGATAGGCATAAGTATTATATCCTTTATCTTTAAATACAGTAGCTAGTCCATAAGGAAAACTATTCTCCCCACTCTTCCACTTAGTTAAAGTAGCATAATTAGGATATAACCCCGTAAGAGACTGAGCTTCTCCTCCAATTGTCGATAAATAATAGGGTACATAAAAATTATCAAAAGTAAACCCATTATGAATAAGTCTATATAAAGTAGGAGTTCTCTCCTCATCTACTCCAATCTCACTATAAGATTCTGCTACTACAAAAATAAGATTCTTATTTTCAAACATCCCACTATATTTATTCTTACTAGTACCAGGATTATCTTTAATATATTTCTTAATATCCTTATTTAATTTATCACTATCTAAATCCAAATCAAGAATATTCTTATCATAAACAAATAATTCATCATTATCATCATTCTCTTCATAATTAACTTCAATTATCTTATCATCAAACCCAAATATATTCCTATATATATCTAACCCCGTACTAGATAATACTCCCATCTTCTGAATACTAAGAGGAATATTATTTGTATTATAATATAAATCATATAAAGAAATATCACTATTATTCTTAGTACTATTAATATATAATCTATAAGATAAGAAAGATAAAGGAATAAGAATAATATAACCAAATAAATACTTCTTATTACCCTTTATATCAAAATCTAGTTTTCTTCTAAAAATAATAAGTAAAATAAAAGGTAAAAAGAACAATACCAAATAGTGAATATTACTAACAATAACCTTAATAGTCTCTCCTGCAAACCCCATAGCCTGATCAGATAACTTAAAACAATCTAAAGAAAAGAAAGTCTGTAAGAAAGCTTTAAATATCGTCTCTAAAGCAAACCAAAAACAAAAAATAAAATAAATAATATAACCAAATATTCTATTTACCTTTTCACTCCATATAGTCATTAAAATAGTCATAACAAAAGAAACAAATAAAGAATATATAAGTATACTAAGTACTTCACCCTTAGAATAAATATCAAAAGAGATGAGAGCAAATACCATCTCAAAAAATACTAACACCAAATAATTTATTCCATTAATCTTTAATATTTTCTTCATCTTACCCTTCACCTCTAATAAGTATATTATTTCTTTTTATAATTATTATAAAATTCTTCTTTTAATTCTAAGAATCTATCTTCTTTAATAGCTTCTCTTATCTCTTCCATAATTCTAATTAAAAATCTTAAATTATGAATAGATAAAAGTCTTTGACCTAAAGTCTCATCTGCTACTAAAAGATGTCTAATATAAGCCTTAGTATAATTCTTACAGCATTTGCAGTCACAACTTTCATCTACTGGCGTAAAATCTTCTTTATACTTAGCATTTCTCAAATTAATCTTACCATCTCTAGTAAAAGCATGACCATGTCTAGCAAGACGAGTAGGAAGTACACAATCAAACATATCTACTCCTCTTTCTACCCCTTCAAATAAATCAGTAGGTTCTCCTACTCCCATTAAATATCTAGGTTTATCTTCTGGTAAATATTTAATACCATATTCAATCATCTTATACATCGTTGGTTTATCTTCTCCTACTGAAGTACCACCAATAGAATAACCATCAAAACCTAATTTAACCGTCTCTTTACAAGACCATTCCCTTAAATCTTCAAATTCTCCTCCCTGTACAATACCAAATAAACTTTGATTAGGATTATTAAAAACAGCCTTCCCTCTCTTAGCCCATCTAATAGTTCTCTCAACACTATTCTTCATATATTCATGAGTTACAGGATATGGAGGACATTCATCAAAACTCATAGCAATATCACTATCTAATTTATTTTGAATCTCAATACTCTTCTCAGGTGTTAAGAATAATCTCTCTCCATTAATATGACTCTTAAATACTACTCCCTCTTCACTAATATCTTTAGGTTTAGCCAAACTAAATACCTGAAAACCACCACAATCAGTAAGAATAGGGCCATCATAATTCATAAACTTATGAAGCCCTCCTGCTTTCGCAACAATATCTTCTCCTGGTCTAAGCCATAAATGATAAGTATTAGATAATATAACACCTGCTCCTATCTCTTTAATTTCTTCTGGATCAAGAGTCTTAACCGTAGCCTGAGTACCTACTGGCATAAACATCGGAGTCTCAAACTTACCATAGTTAGTCTCTAATGTTCCATATCTAGCCTTAGTATCTTTATCTTTATGTAATAATGTATATTTAACTTTCATTA
>OHYH01000568.1_pt1 | contig 13384 bp, 9 predicted proteins | sample 1580211 | NCBI WGS metagenome assembly OHYH01 (sample SAMEA3882528, study PRJEB24775) | human gut metagenome | biome: human-associated habitat; feature: intestine environment; material: feces | place: Netherlands | collected 2009/2010 | reverse complement strand
TGGTTGCGCGGCCGTCATGGGCAGCCATCTTAACCAGCTTGCCAACGCCGATCTGATCCAGATGCTGGAACGGATCGCTCTCGTAGATCTTGTTGTCGTAGTAAGCAGTCAGGAACTTGGCAGCGTCGTCACGGCTGAAGCCGAAGGTCATCTGCGTCAGGTCGTTGGTGCCGAACGAGAAGAATTCGGCGACTTCGGCGATCTGGTGGGCGGTGACTGCCGCACGCGGAACTTCGATCATCGTGCCGACCATGTATTCCAGGCGGTCGTTACGTTCGGAGAAGACCTTCTCGGCTGTCTGGTCGATGATGTTCTTCTGGTAACGCAGCTCCTTGTGGTTGCCCACCAGCGGCACCATGATCTCCACGTGTACGGGAATGCCCGTTTTCTTTACGTTCATAGCCGCCTCGATGATGGCCCGGGTCTGCATCTCGGTAATTTCGGGATAGGTGTTGCCCAGGCGGCAGCCGCGATGACCCAGCATCGGATTGACTTCTGCCAGCAACTCCACTTTGGCCGCGATCTTTTCGTAGGGAACGTTCATGTCCTTGGCCAGTTCGCGCTGTTCCTTCTCGAAGTGGGGGACGAACTCATGCAAGGGGGGATCGAGCAGGCGGACCGTCACGGGATGGCCCTGCATCGCCTTGAACAGACCCTCGAAGTCGCTGCGCTGCATCGGCAGCAACTTGGCGAGTGCTACGCGGCGGCCGGCTTCGTCGTCGGCGAGAATCATCTCGCGTACGGCCTTGATGCGGTCGCCCTCGAAGAACATGTGTTCCGTGCGGCAAAGACCGATACCTTCGGCGCCGAACATAAAGGCCTGCGCCGCATCTTTCGGCGTGTCGGCGTTGGCGCGTACTTTCAGCACCGAGTATTTGCGGGCCAGCTCCATGAGCTGTCCGAAGTCGCCGCTCAGATCGGCGGCCTGCGTAGCCACCTGGCCGAGATAAACTTCGCCCGTCGAACCGTTGAGCGAAATCCAGTCGCCCTCCTTGATTTCATATCCGTTTACGCGGATCGTACGTGTCTTGTAGTCGATCTGCAGCTCGCCTGCACCCGATACGCAGCACTTGCCCATACCGCGCGCTACGACCGCAGCGTGGGAGGTCATGCCGCCGCGTGCGGTCAGGATGCCGGCGGCGTCGAGCATGCCCTTCAGGTCTTCGGGCGAAGTTTCGATGCGGACCAGAATCGCACGTTGGTTTTTCTCCTTGAGCATTTTTTCGGCATCTTCGGCGAAGAATACCACCGGACCGGTCGCTGCGCCCGGCGATGCGGGCAGTCCCTTCACGATGACTTTGGCGTTTTTCATCGCCGTCTTGTCGAAAACGGGGTGGAGCAGCTCGTCGAGTTTGGCCGGCTCGCAGCGCAGTACGGCGGTCTTTTCGTCGATCAGGCCTTCGCGCAGCATGTCCATGGCAATCTTGACCATCGCGGCGCCCGTACGCTTGCCGTTGCGACACTGGAGCATCCAGAGTTTGCCGTCCTGGATCGTGAATTCGATGTCCTGCATATCCTTGAAATACTGCTCCAGGTGGTGCTGTATCTCGTTGAGTTCTTTATATACGGCCGGCATCACCTCCTCGAGCGAGGGGTATTTGCTGCGACGCTCGGCTTCCGATACGTTCTGTGCTTTCGCCCAGCGGCGCGAACCCTCGATGGTGATCTGCTGGGGTGTACGGATACCCGCTACCACGTCTTCGCCCTGCGCGTTGATCAGGTATTCGCCGTTGAAGAGGTTCTCACCCGTTGCGGCGTCGCGCGAGAAGGCTACGCCCGTCGCCGAGTTGTCGCCCATGTTGCCGAATACCATCGCCTGTACCGATACGGCCGTGCCCCATTCCGCCGGAATGTTGTTGAGCTTGCGGTAAAGGATGGCACGCTCGTTCATCCACGAACCGAATACGGCGCAGATAGCGCCCCAGAGCTGATCCCAGGGATTTGCCGGGAAATCCTCGCCGGTCTGTTTCTTTACAGCTGCCTTGAAGTTGTGCACCAGCTCCTTCAGGTCGTCGGTCGTCAGGTCGGTGTCGTTTTTCACGCCGCGCTTCTCTTTCTGCGCATCGATCAACTCCTCGAACGGATCGTGCTCCTCTTTCGAAGCGGGCTTCATGCCCAGCACCACGTCGCCGTACATCTGTACGAAACGGCGGTACGAGTCCCATGCGAAACGGGGATTGCCCGTGCGCTTGGCTACGGCTTCCACGGCCTGGTCGTTCATACCCAGGTTGAGGATGGTGTCCATCATGCCCGGCATCGAAGCGCGTGCACCCGAACGGACCGATACCAGCAGCGGCATCTCTTTGTCGCCGAACTTCATGCCGGTCAGTTTTTCGATGTTCTTCATCGCCTTCTCCACTTCGGGGCGAAGCAGCCCCACGACTTTCTCGCGTCCTTGTGCGTAGTATTCGCTGCATACTTCGGTGGTGATGGTGAATCCCGGGGGAACCGGAATACCGATCAGGTTCATTTCGGCCAGGTTCGCACCCTTACCGCCGAGCAGTTCCCTCATTTTGCCGTTACCTTCCGCTTCCTTGTTGCCGAAGGTATAGACTCGTTTAACGTCTGCCATAACTTGTCGTTGTTGATTATAATAGTGTTTTTCCCAATAAATGTGCTGTTTCAGAGTTGTTTCCGCCGGGCTGCGGGCGAGGCCTTCCATTGGGAAGGCAACGGTGAAAAAACCGTCTTTTCCGGAGGGGCAAAGATACGATGATTTTTCGGATAATCAAAAAACTTATTTAATATATAAAAATATTGGAAAATATCGGCCGATGCCACCCGTATAGCGTTGTCGCCGATAGGTCGGCAGGGGCGTTCCGCTGCGGGGATCGAGCAGGTCGCGCCGGGCGAAAACATCGGCCCGGATGACGGTTAGCGCCGTGTCTGTCAGGATTCGGTCGTGCAGCCACCAGCCGCCCCGTGCGTAGGCATTGCCCCGCCCTCGGCGCTCGGCCGGAGCCAATGCATCCCTGAGCGAGAGTTTTTCCGCAGTTCCGGACGGGAGCTTGCCTGCACAGAGGATCCGGATGCCGGGTGTTCGTTCGCGCAGCTCCTCCAGCAGTTCGGCAGCATACCGGTCGCCGCGTGTCAGCAATACGGCTGTCGGCTTGCCGTCCAGCATACCCTCGACGCAGAGGTAGCCATAACCTGTTTCGATACGTTCCGTGAAGAACCGGTCGGCATAGTAGAGCAAGGCGAAATCCATCCCGTCCAGCGTATTGAGGGTGCGGTGCACATAACTGTACGGCAGGTCCGACGCCCGGACCAAGTCTTTGACAACCTCCTCGTTTTCGACTCCATACACTCCTGCGAGCGGCATCGCCATCCGGCCGATTACAGCGCCCGCCCGTTCGACTTTGGCGCGGTAACGCTCGCCGCTCCAGCGCAGCCGTCCTTCGGGTGTGTAGTCCGTGTCGTCGTAGAAGAGCGACGGGATCGTGTCGTAGAGGCGGTCGAGGTCGTAATAGGCGAAACCCGTGCGTTGTTGGGCGTGGATGGCACCGAGAGAAGCGATGACGAAGAATATCGCCAGAAAGCTTATTCGTTTCATATTCGCTGCCGCTGCGGTTTTTCCTGTCCGACTTTACGTAGGAAACTGACCGTGTTATAATTTAATAGGGTAAATTTCAGTTCTTCGATATTCCGGTTGATTTGTTTGAATCCGTGATTTTTGAAAATTCGTACAGTCGCTTTTGCCATCAAAGAGTATCGAATTGCAACCCAAATTACGCAATATTTCCGATAATGCCAAATCCGATGCCGTAAAATGTCGGAATTATTTTGAGCTGCTGAGAAATTTTGAGCTTTGCCCGAACAATCTTTAACTAAGTTTTACCTGTAAATCGCTGTCAAGTCGCCGATATGGTAGCTTTTTTTCATCGTATCCGCTGTTGCAGGTTTCGTATCGTCTATAAAATCGTCGCCGGTCAAAAATGCTTCCGTAGTAACCGTGTAAACATACAGGCTGTCTTTAGTCAGCACGCTATATATTTTTTTTGAGCGGGGACCATCTCCATATTCCGCCGCAACTTCGATATAGCGAACAATTTTACCGTGTTCGTCGTGCAATATTAAATATTCTCGCGGCCCCGGATCGTCGCCTCCGTCGAGGACCAATCTCATGGTACGATTCCCGTCGAAAGGAATTCGATAATATTGTTTCCAATTTCCGTATCCCGTCGTATCGTTACCTAAAAGCAGCGCTAACCGATAGATCGTATCCCGATCCGTAATCATGGAATTGCCTGCTTGGTCCAGGGTGTAGTCCGATAATTTTAACCGATTGTTGAGATTGTCCGATTGCCGATCGATGCAAAATACCGTGCCCTGCAAGCTACGACAACTCGAACAAATGAATAATGTCATAAATATTATCGTGTGTTTCGTCATGGAAGGTAGCCTTTGTCCGAGAGGATCAATATCACCAAATTAAGCAAAATCCGGCAAAAATCCAAATTCGGAGGTAGAAAACCGCTGTGGGGATCATTCGGTGCGAACGAATATGATAATTCCATCTATTTTCCGGGCTTTGCGGCTGGTCCGGACTGTTTATGCCGGAAGGTTTTGTATTCCGGTGCTCCCGAAGCATACGCTTACCTTTACCGACCGAGGCGACGTTGCCTCGGTTAAAATCATTTGTATTATGATAATAGGTTATTTACGTGTCAGCATGGGAAAACAGCATCTTGCCAACCAGCAGGATGAGATCCGGCGTTTCGCCGAAAGCAGGAATCTCGTCGTGGATCATTTATTGCGGAAATAGATAGCTGGTGAAATTTTCTGTTTTTTGTTTTTTTATAAAATAATTTTTATATTTACACCCGTATTTTGCGAAAAGGCCATGCAGATGGTTTGCTTTAACCGCAGACGAATGGTGATATGATAATATTGTAAACGAAGAAACCCTTAATTGCCTTATTAAAAATTTTTTTATGAAACATTTATTTGTTAATTTATTTTCTCTTGTATGCATGCTGCTTGCAGGAGTAGGATTGACGGGGTGTACCGACGACAAGACAGAACCAGACCCCGGTACTTGGCCTTCATTGGAAGTGAAGTTCCTTGAAGCACAGTATTCGACAGTCAAATTGGAGGTGACTGCCGCTAATTTGACAGAAATTGCTTACCTGGCGACGCCCAAGGCCGATGCCAAGGAGACCCCGACGGCAACGATCGTCTTTGCGACCGGCGTCAAATCTGCGATTGCGGACGGCGTTTCTTCGCTGACCGTAAGTAAACTGGACCCCGATACGGAGTATGTGATCTATGTGGCTGCCACCACTGCGAACGAAGAGTTCTTTGAGAAGGTTCTCGAGGTTGAGGCCAAGACCGCTTCGTTCGGCGATAACGCGTACGACGTGTTTGACGTGGACTACATGAGTTTTAGCATGAACGTGAAATTCCAGCCGACCGATCCCGAGAATGTGATCAAATATCTGCTGATAGACATGTTGACGCATAGTTATCAGAGTATGATGAACTATACCGACGCCGACATGATGAATCTCTTCGACGATATATATCACAACTATATTACCGAGGATACTGTTTTTGTATTCAACGAGGAGAATTCGATTTTACGCGACGAGAACGGCGAGCCTGTGACCGATGAGGAAGGCTCGATGATAACGCTCTGGAACCCGATGGTGCCTGGACAGCTCAATTATGTGCTGCTCGGCGAGTTCGCATCCGGCGAGCACCCTTGGGGCTTCGGTCAGGGATACTATTTGCCCCTTTGGGATCAGGACGCATACTACGAAGCTGTCAACGGTGGCGGTGGTATCTTGGGAGAAGCCGGTTCCCGTGCCGACGATGTAGAGCAGGGCGATTTCTGGACCGGCTACTACCAGAAGATAGAGGTTACCAACAAGAAGCCCGAAAAACTCGGTGAGATCAAGATCAATACCGATAAATTGAGACCCAACGGCGGTCTGCTCACTTTCGAGTTGTGCGAGGGCATATCCTATTTGGTCCTTGGTATTTTCGAGGAGTATGATATGGAGGTGATTAAGACGTCAATGCTGAAAGGCGACCTGTCGAATATGCAGTGGGCGCTGACCTCTTACAACGCACCTTACATCCTCAATGCCCAGACTTATGAGATAGCCAAAGGGCAGACCGACCTCTCTTTCAACCTGACGGAGTATTTCGTTAAGTTCACGCCGGGTACGAAGTATTACGTCTATGCGGTGGGTATCAACGATAATACCGGTTCGAAGCAGGCTTTCGCCAAACTCGAAGGCTTTACGCTGCCCGAACCTACGAAACCGGCTCCCGAGGTAACCGTTACCGGTATCGATGCTCCGGAAGGTCATGAGGAGTCGCCCTACGAAGTTTGGTTCAATATCAAATGTACTACGGGTGACGCGGTGACTGCCAAGTACGCTGCCAACTACGAGCGTGAGTGGGAGGTCGAACTCAACGCCGGCAGGACTAACACCGACCTGATCGAAAACGGTAACGCGTTTACTCCGGATGAGATCGAGAAGATCAACTCGGCCGAGGGTTACAACGTAATGTTCTCGACCCGTCCCGACGCCAACACCTACCTGGGTGTAATCGCTTACAATGACGAGGGTACCGGCAACGATCCCGACGAAGATGGTTCTGCCATCGGCAAGAAGCGTTCTATGCCTGTACCTGATAAAGAGCCGGTAGATTCGAAGTATTTCGAAAGTCTGCTGGGTGAGTGGACGCTGTCGGCTGAATACGAGGGCGGCGAGGCGCCGATGACCTGCAAGGTGGAGATCGTTTCTGGACTGACGTGTCCGGAGAGTCTGTCCCAGGAGGTCATTGACTACTATCTGAATAACACAAACTACTCGAAAGAGCAGGTAGAGAAGTTGTACGAGGGCTTCAAGAAGCAGCTTAAGCTCTACAATGAGCGTCTGCGCGGCCAGAACCGCCTGCTTTGCCTGGGACTCGATATCGACCGTCCGAAGTACGAGTACAGTACCAACTACCTGGCCGGCTGGAAGACGCCATACGACCTTTTCATCGCAACTACGAAAGAGTACAACGGCTACGATACGGAGTCTATGTTCTTCGATTTCGGTCCGAAGTGGTATCTCGAGATGAAATCCGACGGTTCCGTAGTCGCTCCGTTCGACGTAACCAACCTGCCGCCGCTTACGTTATGGAACAAGGGGGCCGAGTACTATTTCATTGGTATCAGCAAAATGGCGATTACGCAGGGTGAGTTCCCCGTAACGATTAGCAGCGATAACTCTACGATCACTGTAGGGGGATATGAGTACCAAGGTGATACTTACTACCCGAATGCAGCGAAGATAATGTACGGAGGACAGTATTCGACCGACACCCGGGTATGCGGCGCACTGACGCTGACCAAGGGTTGGAATGGTGAGTCCGTGAAGTCGGTTGTCAAGGGCGGCAAGTCCGTGACGACGAACGATGTGCTGGGTGCCGAGCGTGCTGTCCGCCCGTTGAGCCGCACGAGCGTATCTGATGCGAAGAGCTACGAGCCGCTTAAGGTTACTCCTCTTGCCGAGAAGTCGCTCCGCGAGCGTTGGAAGCAGCGGGCGGCAGGTAAATATATCCGTCGCTAACAGACTCTTTTGAAATAAGGCAGGGGGAGGTACCCGGAATGGGAATTTTCCCCCTGCTTTATGCTTTTATAAAATAACCGGATGCGCAAATCCGCTGGAGGTGCGGAGGCGTATTTTATGGAAGCAGAAGAGAGTTACTCTTTAAATCGAAAAAAGATTCCGATATGTTGAAAAAACTGTTTGGCTTGGCGCTTGCACTCTTGGCGACGCTTGCCGTTTCGGCGCAGGTTCGCGTGGGGGAGGGCCAGCTCTCCGGTAGTTTCGAGAGCAACTCGATCTACTACCAGGACGACTCGGGATTGGGTGCAGCAGGCACTGCTCCCGACGATCGTTTCGGTTCGAACAACTACATGAAACTCGACTACATGAACGGTCGTTTTTCTGCGGGACTCCAGATTGACGCTTATCTCCCTGCATTGCAGGGATATGAGATCGGCCAGCAGCCCGGAGCCTATCACTTCTATCTCTCCTCGAAGTATATCCAGTGGCAGGATCACAACTATTCCGTGCGGGTGGGTGATATTTTCGACCAGTTCGGCAGCGGACTTATTTTTCGTTCGTTCGAAGACCGTCAGCTGGGATTCAACAATTCGATCGAGGGTGTGCAGGGTATCTACCGCTTCGGCGACTACGTCGAGGTGAAAGGTATGTACGGTCGTCCCCGGCTCTACACCGACTATGCGGATTCGTGGGTGCGCGGTGCCGATCTGCACATTTCATTGAATGATATTTTCGGTTGGAACGCTGCGCAGTTCTCGGCTGAGGGCAGCTACGTCAACCGCTACGAGTCGCTCGACAAGGATCAGACGATCGACTTCGCCTCTCGCGGACTTACCTCGCCCAACCTGAACATGTATTCGGGTCGCCTGAATTTCGACTGGAAGGGGCTTTCGCTCAAAGGCGAATACGTATATAAGGGGAAGGACATCTACTCGACTGTTGCGGACGTAGCCGCAGCCGGCAACGCCATCTTGGTCGAGGCCGGTTATAACTACGGACCTTTCAGCATCTCGGGTAGTTTCCGCCGGTTAGACCGTATGGGGACGATGCTTTCGCTTTACGGCTCTGGTACGGGCAATGTACTCAACTACCTGCCCTCTCTGACGCGCCAGTACACTTACCTGTTGGCCAATTTGGAACCGTATATCGTTAATACCGACGGCGAAATAGGCGGTCAGGTGGATCTCTACTATACGTATCGCAGCAAGTCGAACCGTCATCGCTACTGGAATTTCCACGCCAACTTATCCACTTTCTATACGCTGCGTTCGGAGCAGAGCGAATCGGGCGAGCGGGAGTTGATGTGGCGTGATATTAACATCGATGTAGAGCGCCAGTGGAACAAGAAACTCAAAACCTCGCTGCTTGTTTCGATCCAGAAGCGCAACCCGAGTCATGGTTTCCAGCGTCAGACCTACGTATCCAACATTTTCATAGGCGATGTCACCTACAAATTCGACTCGAAAAAGTCGTTGCGCGTCGAGGCGCAATACCTTTATTCGACCGACTACGAGGGTGACTGGGTCGCGGCTTTGGTGGAGTTCAACATGGTGCCGCATTGGAGTTTCTTTGTGAGCGATATGTATAACCTCGACGAGACCGAGGCTAACTCCTTTACTAAAACGAATTATTACAGTGCAGGATTCAGTTACCTGAAAAATCGTACGCGTATTCAACTCAGCTACGGCCGCAATCGTGCAGGCTATGTTTGTTCGGGAGGGGCGTGTCGTTATATGCCGGCTTACACGGGTCTGAACCTTGTGATCACTTCATCCTTTTAATTAAAAAACAGATTATGAAATTCAAGAAATTCATTATCCCTGCGCTTTGTATGGCTATGTTGAGCGCGGGATGTTCGGGGCAGGATCCGGTGACCCCCGGTAACGGTCAAAACGGCAATGGGGGTACGAATGAAAACATCGAAAACGGTCTGCAGGTGACGGCATCGACGACGGTAATCAATGCCGACGGGCAGGATGCCGCCCGCATTAATGTCTATTATGACAAAGTGAAATTGTCGCTCGACGCAGTCGCTTTCTACGATGCCAAGAGCAACGACGTGCTCGACCTTTCGAAATTCACCATCGAGGACAACACGCTTGTGTACACTGTTACCGAGCCGGGTGAATTTTCGTTCTGGGTTGCTTATAAGACCCACAATACCAAAGATCGTCCGACAACCATTTCTGCTGTAGAGTTCTCGGTGCCTGACGCTCCGGAAGATCCCCAGCCGGACAACACCTCGTTCGTCCGCCGGACGCTCATCACGCAGTTCACGGGCTTGGGTTGCGGCTACTGTCCTTTTATGATCGCTGCGATGGAAGATGTACGCAAGTCGGCCGAATATGCGGACAAGTCCGTATTGGCAGCCTGTCACACCTATGGGGGTGATCCTTATCAGCCCGATGTGCCTTTGGATTACGCTATGGGTGTCAGCACGTATCCTTATGTAAATTTCGATTTCCAGACAGGGGTAGGGAATAATGGTTACAACAACAACGTATCCAATATCAAGCAGGCGATCGACAAATCGCTTTCTGCGGATGCTGGGGCAGGTATTTCGGTCGGTATGGAAGTTGCTGGAAACAAATTGGTCGCTCGTGTTACGGTGAAAGCAGCTCGCTCCGGTTCGTTCCGCGTAGGCGCTTGGGTGCTGGAAGATGGTCTGACAGGTACTCAACTGAACAATGGTATGAAGGGGGATTACGATTTCAACACGCATAATAATGTTATCCGCCACGTGAATAGTCGTTACTCTGGTTCGGATTATTCCGGCCATGAGGTCGGTGCGTTGGCTGCCGGCGGTACCGGTGAGCATCTCTTTACGATGACCTTGGATGAAAGTTGGGTCGTGAAGAATTGTCATGTGATATTCTTCGTAACGGAGCTTGTCGATAAGGGTTACGCCGTAACCAATGCTATCGACGTTCCCGTTAAGTCGTCTACTATACCGTTCGAGTACAGATAGTGTATTCGAACGTAGCAGCATACTGCTGTAAAATTTGCGGGGCGCCTCCATCGGAGTCGTCCCGTCTTTTTGACGCACGGCCGATCCGTGATGCCGGCCGCAACGCAGTGGAGGTGCGGTATGACGCGGCTGAAGAACTCCGGAGGGAAGACAACACAGCACAACGGCCCGTATTCCTTTTTGGCTGAGGCAGATTGTCGATGCCTCCGGGGACGCACCGTGATCGAGGATGTGGGCAGCCCCTTGGGAGCGAGAACGGTTCCATGAAAAAAGGGATCAAGATGTAAATGAAAAGTCGGTGGAAGTCTGTATTTCCGCAGACTTTTTTCATATGCCCGTGACCAGTATCATCTTTCCGGTAAGAGTGTTTTCAGCTCATCCTGCGTGGAAAGGTAGGTCATGTATTGGATGGTGAAGACCTGTTTGTCATCTTCCGTGCGCTCGATCTCTCGGATGTGTAGCAGGTCATATATGTGTAAATCAATGAGTTGCCTTGCGTGTCGACAGATTCGGTTATAAGGTCGAAATCACCGACGAGGCGAAGCGGACGCTGACAGTCATCGGCTACCAGCGCAAATACGGCGTCCGCACCCTGCTCGAATGCATCGAGGAATTTCTCTCGGGACTGATTGTCGACGGCAAACTGTACAGCGGGGAGCGGGTGATCGTGGAGCCCGACGGCGAAAAGGAGGTGATTCTCCGGGGCGCCTAACATAAATTCGTACCAGTGTCGGACGGTTTTCGAATTCCGGCCGAAGCAATTATCGGTAAGAATAACACACTCTTCGCATTGGGTGACAGCACGGTTCCTTTCTGCAAAAAACGCGAAAGCAAATCGTATGTAAGCGTTACTCCGCTGAGCGTGTAAAAGAATCGCTATACGGATAAAAAATGCTGTAAATTTCGCAGCATTTTTTCAATAAACTTCGATTACAATCACGTCGCTTTGGTAGCGTGCAAACTGGTTTGCTTTCTGCGCTCGGTTTAAACGTTTATTTTAAAGGAAACCCGAAGTCGAGAACAAAAACGGTCTCTGTTATTCTCGAGGTGTCTTAAATATAAATAAAAGGAGTTGCTCCGCAAGCCAACCCATCCTATGATGGAAATGTTGTTAAATTTAATATTCTTCAGTTTTAAACGGCTCGCTGAAAGCAACCACTGAGTTGTATTCTCCTGTTTTTGCGTCAACACCTACAACCACGACTTTATATATTCCCGGCTCGAGTTTCTCGAAGCGTCCCATATAACTGCCCCAATACTCTCCTTCGAAACCATAGGTTTTAAAGAAATGAGCACGGTCTCTGCACCATCCTGACGATATTTTTTGTTTTGCAATCTCGTCAATGATTTGCAGAGATTCCTTTACTGTGGTCTCCTCTGTAACTATCTCATAATAGTACAATGCAGTTATCGGATTAGGTATAATATGAATGTTATGGAAACCCCAAGACATATCGACATTAATACTGAAGGTAATTTTGGCTATATCTGTCTCAGTAGTGAAATCTTTTCTGAAAAGCCCTGTTGTTACAGACTGTCCTTTATATCCAAATGCAAAAATAGAATATTCAGTACTACTATCCAGTTGTGTATATGAACCTTGGGTTTCGCCGCGCTCCAATCTGCTTCTCGCAATCTGATCCTTGAAATAGGCTATAATTTCCTCATCTCTCTTCCCTTTAAAATTAGAAGAAGGTTTCATAAATACCGCATAAGGATCGGAATTTGTTGTGGTAATGTTGAAAGATACAGCATCAGAAGTAACTGTTCCCAGCACAATCTCGATCTGATTGTCCGAAGGAGAAACCTTCCCTGTAGCAAACTCGACAGATGCCACTTCCGAATTCACTGTTCCATATGGTGTCAACGAACAAGCAAGGCAAAGATAGTCTGAAGACTCATACTCCAACTTGCTTTCCTTTTCACTCGGGCCGTATAACGCTATTTCAGAAATAACCTGATGTGCAGTTTTATTCAAGATTTGACAAGTACAATATACTGATCCACTGAAGCCTGCATATATTCTGCATTTGACATGCCTGTTCCTGCAAGTTCCGACTTGGAAACTATCTTGGAAAAATAACGGGACTCTGTATCGTCAGGAGTAATTGTTATGGAAAGGTCGACTCCGTCTTTGACATTATTAAGAAAAATCAAACTTGACATCATTAGGTCCCTCATATCCTTCTGCAAAACACTCCTTAAAGACTTTTGTTGTCATTTGTTTATCTTCACTCACACCGAAGATAGTAATATATCTAAGAGATTTTCCAACTCCAATAAAGTTAAAATCAGCATAGACTAAAACAACTACATATCAACAAGTTAATTGATTCTTCGGGTGACGGATTGCCTCCGTTTCCACCCGAATACGGTGGATAGTTCTATTCTTATGTAGGCACCCATGTAGGGAACCGGCAGGAATACATGAACCACTAAAAAATTAACGATATGTATTGTTCGATCACATTCAAAGGTCGCAAAGACCCCCAGGACCCCAAGATGGTCAAACTGGAAATGATTTTCTACAAGACCGGTTACACCCGCATTCCCCGGGTCGTCAGTATCACCGGAGCTTACAAATGCTGGAACAATGAAACCCTGAGTTTTGAATCCGCTTCCAGCGAATACCTCAAGAAAAACCAACTGCTGCTTGAACTCAAAGAGAAGTACATGTCCGTTGCCGAACGGTGGGAAAAGGAATGGCGTAACTTCTCCGTACTGCAATGGGCCGATTGCTTCAAACCCAAAGAAGAGGAAAAGGCAAAGGCACATAAACACATGACGTTTAAAGAAGCTGCAACATTATAGCGAAAAGCGTGCCAAAAGTCAAACTGACAGAAAT
>OHYH01000565.1_pt1 | contig 13427 bp, 10 predicted proteins | sample 1580211 | NCBI WGS metagenome assembly OHYH01 (sample SAMEA3882528, study PRJEB24775) | human gut metagenome | biome: human-associated habitat; feature: intestine environment; material: feces | place: Netherlands | collected 2009/2010 | reverse complement strand
TCACATTGACAATCAATTTGTTATAATTTTAAGCCTATTTCGCGACTGTCCCTATTTACGGTAGCGATACCGGAAGTGCTTTCACAAAAAATCATTAACCAGTATGAAAAAACTAACGCTTTTGTTGGTGTCTTTTTTCGCGGTTTTCGCTTTGGGCCTCACGGGTTGTAGCGACGACCCGGATGTGAAACAGGAGACACCAGTCATTAAGGCCTCGAATCCCGCAGACATCGCAGCCGTTGCGGGTAAGGTAACAGTACCTTACACCGTGGATTATGCCGTAGATGGTTGTTCTCTCGATGTGACGTGGGATGCGACTTGGCTGCACGATCTGTCGGTCAGTGCAGATAAATTCACTCTTCAGGCAGACGCCAATCCGGGTGCTGCGCGGGAAGCTAAACTCACGCTGACTTACCCGGAGGCAACGAGTGTGGAATTGACGGTTCGTCAGATGTCTGCTTCGGAGTCTATTTCGATCAGTCCGAAGACCTTGTCGTTCTCGTACAAGGGCGGCGAGGAGACTGTTACCGTTACCAGTTCGAAATCCTGGACGCTGGAAGGTAGCGCAGATTGGGTTGAGGCGGACAAGACGGAAGGCGAATCTGGCGAGAGCGTCGTGAAGTTTACGGTTTCTACGACCAATGAGACAGATGCGGCCAAGGAGGTGACATTCAATTTCGTAAGTGGCAGTGAGAAGGCCCCTCTCAAAATCCAGCAGAATCAGGAGGGGAAGCTCATCATCGACGAGGATTCGAAAACGATATCTGTGTCCAATACGGAGCAGAATGTAACGGTGAAACTTCAGACGAACATCGAGCCTGTGACGGCTACGATCGAGGAGGGAGTCGATTGGATCGAGACTGTGGATACCCGCGCTATGATCGACAAGGAGTTCTCGTTCAAGGTGTTGGCGAATACGGAGGGTGGCCCGCGTGACGCGACGATTATCTTCAAGAATGCAGATGCTTCGGAGCATATCGTAATCAAGCAGGCGGGCAAGGAACTGACCTATCCTGCCGTGATTCCCGATAAGGTGCTGAAGACCTACATCATGACGAACTTCGATACGAATAAGGACGGTGAGATTTCGAAGGAAGAAGCCGAAGCGGTAAAGGCGATCGAGCTTACGGGGTCGGAGATCGCATCGATCGACGGTCTGGAATATTTCCCGAATTTGGAAACGGTCGATTTCACTACGCACCGTTTGTTAAAGGCCGATTTCTCGCAGTGTTATGCTTTGAAGGAGCTTAACCTGAGCAGCGGCGCCGGCCTTTCGTCGGTCGTGCTTCCTGCCAGCTTGGAAGAACTCTCCGTTATGTCGTGTAATAAGCTCAAAAAGATCGATCTTTCGGTTGCACCTAATTTGAAAAATCTCTATGCTTCGAGTGCTGGTTTCGTGGTCGCTCCCGATTTGAGCAAGAACACCAAGCTGGAAATCATCGGCTTCAGTTCGGCTAAATTCAGTACGATCGACGTTTCGAAGAACACGGAACTGAAGTCGCTGAATGTCGGCGGCGACGTGTTCAACAGTTTGGATGTTACGAACAATACAAAATTGACAAATTTGGCGGTAACGGGTACAATTACAACGCTCGATCTTACGAAAAGCGCACAGTTGGAAGTTCTGAATATCAGCAACACCAAGATTTCAGAGATCGACGTAACGAACTGTCCTTATCTGCGTTCGATCGACTTCGGCAGCACCCCGATCGTCGAGATCGACCTTTCGAGAAACCTGCTGCTGACTTCGGCATTGGCATATATGGCGAACTCCCTGAAAACGGTTTGGTTGAGTAAGGGGCAGACGATCGAGAGCACGTCGAATATCGAGAGCTTTATCCAATACAAGGATTATGAGGCAGGGCCGGATGCTATCGCTAACATCGAAGACGAAGCGTATAAGACTTATCTGCTGACTTTCGATAAGAACGGGGACGGTAAGCTCGACAAAACCGAGGTCGAGGCGATCACCGAGATCAATATCAAAGGTTTGGGTATTAAGTCCCTTAAAGGTGTGGAATATGTCAATTTCACGAATGTGCGGAAACTGGATTGCTCGGACAACGAGCTGACTGAGCTTCCTGTTGCCGGATTCTTCACCAATCTCGAGGAGATTGATTTTTCGAACAATCAACTGACCGGGCGAATCGAACTGAATAAATGTAAGAAGTTGCGTATTCTGAAAGGTAGCGGCAATATGCTCGAGGAGGTTGCTTTCGAAAACTCGGTATTGGAGTCTGTCGATTTGAGTAACAACCAACTGACCCGCTTCCAGTGTTCGTATAATACGAGTACTTTGAAAAGCGTAAATGTGGCGAATAATTTGTTGAGCGAGTCTTCCGGTTTCAGTTGTTCCGACAATGCGGTTCTTACGGATTGGAACGTAAGTAATAACAATCTCAAGTATGTTTATCTCCATTCGACTCCGATGTTGGAGAATTATAATGTCAGCGGAAATCCGCTTGTGGAACTTACTTTGTTTGGTGCCGGTTACGGGACAGCTTTGAAGACGCTCGATGCGAGCAATACTGCATTGTCGAGTCTGGATATTTCGGGTAATATGTCGTTGCAGTCTCTGAATGTAATGGGGTGTGCGACGCTGACCAAGATATTTGCCGGAACTCTCGACGTGGAAGCTATCAATATCGAGAAGGAGAGCTATACGATTATCGAAACGAGTACGATTGTCGATGCGATCAAAGATAATGCATTCCGTGAGTTCCTGATTGAGACCTATGGTTCCAATGGGGGTATTACGCAGGAGGAAGCTGATCGGGTTACGGATTTGGAGCTTAATGCCGACAATGCGGCGGAAGTGAAGTCTTTGGCTGGTATCGAATATTTTCGGAATTTGAAGACGCTGAAGGTGTCTGGGTTGGAGTCTTTGGATGATACGAATTTGGCTGTTGGTAATATCAATTTGACTTCGGTTGATATTTCGTTGGTGAAAGGTTTGACGGCAATCGATTGCAACGGTCTTCAGAGCCTGACGACTTTCTCCTTGGTGGTGACAGGTGCGGCCGGTACGGAGGTTGGGCCGAAGCGTGTCGAACTGGATAAATGTCCGAAGATCGAATCCGTGACGGTAAAGGATTGTCGGGCGATTGTTGCTGTGACCGTAACTGGTTGTACGGAATTGACTTCTCTGAATCTTTCCGGCTCTTATTTGGAGAAGTGGGAGAGTGAACCTAATAGTGGTAAATGGATCTATCCTTCGATAAATATCTATACCAATACAAAGTTGACAGATCCTGCTAATTTCATTCCTGCGGCTAATCTGGTCGATATTTGGGCTACTTCGGCGCAGATCGAAGCATTCCAGAAGTATTTTGAGACAAATTACAAGTGGACTGGTACTTGGCATAGTAACGATGAAATGCCGTCCGCATCGGTCGTTAGATAATTGAAGCCGTGTCGGGCATCGATGTCTAGATATGCGGAACGCTAATTGGAGTCCCGGTCGGAAAATACCGACCGGGACTTTTTTGTTCGGTTGTGGACGATATGTGGTGTGGAACGTATTTTGTCTGAAAAACGAAATAACCCGAAAGGGTTGTGTGTCGGATTGAACCAGTTGCGGTCGGTTTTATCGGAGCTGGTCGGACTGTTGGGGGACCGATGTTCCGTGTTTGCCGGGGATGAATATTTGTTTATCCTTGTCGAAGATAGGAAGCGGTTGGGCGATTTTTGTGTATAAGCCTGTACGATTGTTCTCATTTTTCTCTGTCTTCGATTTGGATCGGATAATTGGATATTTCATTGCGGCAAAATGCAAATAAATTTGCTTTTGTACCCGGCTTATTCGTATCTTTGCAAAGATGCGCGAATCGAGGCCGTGTGTTTCGTTCGTGCTGTTTTGTAAAATCCCGTTAAACCGACGACCTGGTGCCTATGAAGACCCGATTGAGTGCAATTTGTTTGACTTTAACCGCAACGACGATGATTTCCTGCCATGAAAAGAAGACGGAGGATGCTCCCTGGATCCTGGACCGCTTCGACGATATTAAAATTCTCCGCTACGAGGTGTCGGGCTTTGCCGAGCTGCCTCTTCGGGAGAAAGAGTTGATCTACTACCTGGCCGAAGCCGCCAAGTGCGGCCGCGACATCATGTTCGACCAGAATTTCAAATACAACCTTCCCGTGCGCCGCACGTTGGAGGTGATTTATGAGAATTACGACGGTGACCGTACGACGCCCGAATGGAAAGCGCTGGAGAAATACCTCAAAAAAGTGTGGTTCGCCAACGGAATTCATCACCACTATTCCAACGACAAGTTCGTACCCGAATTTCCGAAGGAGTATTTCCTCGCGGTTGCCGAGTCGATCCCCGTCGAGAAGTTCGGCGACGAGCTCAATGCGCTGCGGGCTGTGGTCTGCGAGGCGATTTTCAACCCCGAACTTTATAAGACTCAACTCAATCAGGCTGAAGGTCAGGATTTGGTGGCCACTTCCGCCAACAACTATTACGAAGGCGTGACACAGGCCGAGGCCGAAGATTTCTATCGTGCCATGGCCGATCCTGCCGACCCCGAACCGGTCTCCTACGGGTTGAATTCGAAGCTCGTGAAGGATGAGGACGGAACGATCCGCGAGCGGGTGTGGAAAGTAGGCGGTATGTATTCGCCGGCGATCGAGAAGATCGTTTACTGGCTGGAGAAGGCGCAAGGCGTTGCCCAGGAGCCGCAGAAGGCGACCATCGCAGCCCTGATTGACTATTATAAGACGGGTAACCTGCACGATTTCGACCGTTATAACATCCTGTGGGTGCGGGATACCGTATCCAACGTCGATTTCGTGAACGGATTTATCGAAGATTACGGCGATCCGCTGGGACGCAAGGCGTCGTGGGAGTCGCTGGTCAACTTCATGGACAAGGAGGCCTGTCGCCGTACGGAGGTTATCTCCGAGAATGCGCAGTGGTTCGAGGATCATTCTCCCGTGGATTCCGCCTACCGGAAGAAGGTGGTCAAAGGGGTTTCGGCCAAGGTGATTACGGCAGCGATGCTGGGCGGCGACTGTTATCCTGCGACACCGATCGGTATCAATCTGCCCAATGCGGATTGGATCCGCAAGGAGCACGGTTCGAAGTCGGTGACCATCGACAACATTACCTACGCTTATGCTCAGGCGGCGCATGGCGACGGATTCCTCGAGGAGTTCATGCTGCGTCCCGAAGACCGTGAACGTATCGACAAGTACGGCAAGTTGGCCGACGATCTGCATACCGACCTGCATGAATGTTTGGGACACGGTTCCGGGCAGTTGGCTCCGGGTGTGAAGGGCGGTGAGTTGAAGAACTATACCTCGACGCTCGAGGAGGCCCGTGCCGATCTTTTCGGGCTCTACTACCTGGGCGATCCGAAAATGGTTGAATTGGGGCTGATTCCGTCGCTGGATGTGGCGTATGCGGAATATGCCCGGTATATCATGAACGGTATGATGACGCAGCTCGCACGTATCGAGCCGGGCAAGAATGTCGAGGAGGCGCACATGCGCAACCGCAAGCTGATCGCCGAATGGTGCTACGAGCAGGGGAAGGCCGACAACGTGATCGAGTGGATCGAGCAGGATGGTAAAACGTATGTCGTGGTGAACGATTATACGAAGCTGCGCAAGCTGTTGGGTCGTATGCTCCGCGAGGTGCAGCGTATCAAGTCCGAAGGCGATTTCGAGGCCGGCAAAGCACTGGTCGAGAAATATGCCGTGACGGTCGATCCGAAGCTGCACGCCGAAGTGCTGACCCGTTACAAAGCCCTCGATATCGAGCCTTACAGCGGTTTTGTGAATCCGCAGTACGAGCTGGTGGAGAAGAACGGCAAGGTCGTGGATGTGAAGGTTTCTTATCCGAACGACTACGTGAAGCAGATGCTCGAATACAGCCGGGATTACTCCTTCCTGCCGAATCTGAATTAAGATTGAACGATACATTGAAATCAGGGGAAACTGGTACACAGTTTCCCCTGATTGTTTTTCTGCGGCGAATGGAAAATCGTAAGATGCGTTAATGTAGGCCGGATTGTCGTGTATCGTATTTCGAATTCGGAATTCGTGCGTTTATCATCCCTTAACATGCAGATACTGATATACACAACATAGCATCCTTTTGGGGAAGGTAATGAATCGAGATCCCCTTCGGGAAGAGAATTTGGGAGAGGGGGGGAGAAGTGTAGAGGCCGGTGTCTTTTGTTTTGACGTCGGAAGGTGAAAACTATCGTGTTTCCGTCGTTTCCTGGGACTGTAGCTCCTGTGCTCGTCGTTCTCGGGCGTGCGAGATGAGTTCCCGTAGGTCGTTTACGAGTTCTTCTCCCTGGGTACAGGAGACATAGATCCGATTTTCATAGATATCGGTGATTTCGACGAAATTCCGCCATTCGGAAGCGTAGATTTTGACCCTTTCGAGATTTTTCAGGTCGAAATAGTGTCCGTAGAACCCGAAAAATCCGTAACCGCCGAAATAGGGCACGTAGCCTCGGAGTTCCTGCTTCTCGACTTGCCGTACGGAGGCGATCTCTTCGGGATGAAGCTCCGTGATGTCGAGCAGACAGAGGATATGCAGTCCTTCGTCGTCCACGAGGATGCGACGCGGAATGGAGAGTGACATCAGGGCGACGAGCGCCACGATGAACGAAAAGAACCAGGCCGAAAGATAGCCTCCTTCATATAGAAAGTAGAGCCCGATCCCCAGTGCGAGGAAGATCGTGAGGTAGATCGTCGTGAGCGAAAGCGTGTGGCGGCTGAAGCTGTATTTATAGATTTTCTTCACGGGATGCTCTGGATAAAAGAATTGCTTCAGCGATCGGAAGATCGTCCGCTGTCGTGATTTTCAGGTTGCCGCGCTCTCCGTGGCAGAGCGTGACCGCATGTCCCGCCCGTTCGACGACCGAGGCGTCGTCGGTGAAGTCGGGGGAGTAGTCGAGTTCATAGGCACGACGGAGCAATTCCGCGTCGAAGACCTGGGGCGTTTGTACGATTCGCAGCGTATTGCGGTCGATCGGGCGCGATCCGTCGGGTGTGAGCTGCCGCAGGGAATCGACGGCTTCGACGACCGGAATGGCCGTCCCGTGGGCCGCCGCACACTCCACGGCTTTCAAAATCAGGTCGGACGATACCAGCGGACGTACGCCGTCGTGGACCGCGATCAGTGCGACGGTTCGGGGCAGAGCGGACAGGCCGTTGCGTACCGAGTGGAACCGTTGCGGCCCGCCCGCCGTGCAGGTGTGCTTGGCTATGTCGAAACGGGCTGCCAGATTCTTCCAGAAATCGATCTGTCCTTCGGGAAGGACGACGACGATCTGCGTGCTGTGCAGCGTTCTTGCAAAGGCGTTTATCGCATGGCCCAATACCGGCAGCGATCCCAGCATGCGGAATTGTTTGGGAAGCGGACCTCCCAGGCGGCTGCCGCTCCCGCCGGCGACGATGATTACTCCTGTTCCTTGCTGTTCCATATCAGTTTCTTTCCGAATCCGAGGGTATTGTCCGTGAATTTCATGTAGGAAATCTCTACAACCCACAACGTCAGCTCGGCGAGTGCTGCGAACGGGAAGCGGCGGATATATGTTTTTCGTGCCTCTTCGTCCGCTTCCCGCACCGTTCCGCAAAGCTGGAGCCCCTGAAGTTTGCCCACTGCCTTGCTTTCGAGCGCGATGCCCAGCGCTACCTGCCGGTTCGCCTGCATCTCCTCCGCATGGCGCGTCGTCTTATCGGCCGCGAATACGAGCAGATTGCGCTCTGGGTCGTAGGCGTAAAACGCGTGCGAGCAATAGGGCTGTTCTCCGGCGACGGTCGCCAGTGTCAGGACGTGGTGTCGGCCGATAAAGCGGACAATGCGCGGGTCGATCATAATTTACTGCTGAAAACCAGGCTGTCTACCGTTTTCGACGGGGTGAGTACGATCGAGTCGAGTTGTTTGATCTTGTCTTCTTCCTTTACCTCGCCGTCCAGTTCGGCCATAATTCGGTCGCGGATATATTCGTAAGCGGCACGGTTGGCTTTGTGAATCGGTTCGCCCGGTTCCTGCGGAATCTTCAGCGGATCGATCGGTTTGCCGTTGCGCCAGACGCGATAGTCCAGATGCGGGCCCGTCGATGCTCCGGTGCTGCCGACATAACCGATTAACTGCCCCTGCGATACGCGGCTGCCCTGGCGAATCCCTTTGGCATAGCCGCTCAAGTGCAGATAACCGGTCATAAAACCGTTGTTGTGTTTGATCTTGAGGGTATTGCCGCCTCCGCCTCCCCAGCCTTTGAAGATGACCGTGCCATCCGCTACGGCGTGTACCGGAGTACCTTTCGGAGCTGCGAAATCGACGCCCGTATGGGCTCGGTAGGTTTTGTAGATGGGGTGGAGCCGCGAATAGGTGAACCGGGAGCTGATGCGCGTATATTTGAGCGGCGTGATAAGCATCAACTTACGCAGGCTGTTGCCGTCCTGGTCCCAGTAGGCGATTTTATTGCCCTGGCGGAACGGAATGGCGTAATAGGTCTTGCCGCCGTAGTTGAATTTGGCTCCCCATATACGCCCGATGCCGGCCGGTAGGGTGTCGATGTAACGCTCGTCGTAGATGACCGTGAAGTTATCTCCTTTCTGGATACTGAAGAAACTGATCGTCGATTGATAGATGTCCTCCATTTCGGCGGCGAGGGAGGCCGGCATGCCGGCGCCTACGATCGCCTCCCAAAGTGAGGAGTCGATCGTGGCAGTCTTTTTCTGGCGACGTATTTCATACTCTTTTTCACCTTTGGTGACACTGATCGAGTCGTCGGCCAGTCTGAAAACGACATACTGGGAAATGCTCTGTTCGTACACCAGATAGTCCAGATGGGGGGCGTTGAGCGAATCTTCGTGGATGAAAGCCGTGTAGCTGCGCCCGGCCCGGATGTTGCGGAGCGGGAATACGTCTTTGGACGCTTTGTCGAGCTGATCGATCTGGGCGGCGGAAACACCGTATCGGTTCAGAATCTGACCGAGGGTTTCGCCACGGTCGATGATCTGCTGTTCGAGCCGGTAGTTGTCGGCGGGAATGCCGTATAAAAGGTTGGGTTCTATGATTTCATCGGAATTTTCTTCGGCATCCGTTGCCGTGCGGCCGCATCCTGCGAAAAAGAGCAGGCCTGCTAACAATGCGACAGCTGGTTTCAGTTGTTTGATCATGTTAATAATTAAGGTATAAAACTGCGAACCGGGTCAAATTTTTTGGAGTCCGGTCGGGATGTATCCTGATTTTTAACGGAAGTTTTCTTCCGGTAAAGATAAGAAAAAAAACAAAATTTCCGCTGCTCTGCGGTCGGATTATCCAAGTTTTGGGGTGTTTCTTTTGTAATTCATTGAATTGTTGCTATCTTTGATTGCTATAAACCAGTATTGAGAATGTCGAATTTTTTTTTGATGCCTGTTTCTTTCTTTTATAAGTTGGGGGTCTTGTTGCGCCACCGGCTTTTCGATTGGGGGATTCTGAAACAGGAGAAGTTCGATATTCCGGTCGTCTGCATCGGCAATATCACCGTAGGCGGTACGGGCAAAACCCCGATGGCCGAGATGGTGATCGCCTACATGGCTCAAAGGCATCACGTAGCGTTGATTTCCAGAGGATACGGGCGGCGAACGAAAGGATATATTGAGGTCACTCCCGAATCGCACTACCGCGAAGTGGGGGACGAGCCGTTGCAGATCAAGCGCAAATTTCCCGATACGGTCGTGGTCGTGTGCGAGAAACGGGCAGAGGGGATCCGCCGTCTTCGGCAGGAGCATCCGGAGGTCGATCTCGTCGTGATGGACGACGGCTTCCAGCACCGTTACGTAGAGCCTAAAGTCAATATCGTCATGATCGATGCGACACGGCCCGTGCAGCATGATCGGATGTTGCCTGCGGGCAATCTGCGGGATTTGCCCGAACAGTTGCACCGGGCGCATTATTTCATCGTGACCAAATGCCCTGAGAATATGGCTCCGATAGACCGGCGCATCCTGCGCAAGGTTCTGGTTCAGGTCGCCTATCAGCGTGTTTACTTTACCCGTTTCGAAAGTTTCAGGCCTCGGCCGCTCTTCCCTGAGTTCGTGGATGAGGAACTGAATTACGGCCAGCAGGTGATCGCCATGTCGGGTATCGGCAATCCGGGACCTTTCGTGGAGGGATTGAGAAACAATTACAAGGTGATCGAGGACGTTCGTTTCGACGACCACCATGTTTACCGGGTGAAAGATATGAAATTGGTAGCGAATTTGCTGGCAAAACACCCGAAGGCGGCGATCATCATGACCGAAAAGGACGCGGTCAAGATGAGCCATCCCGAAAAGATACCGGCGGAAGTACGCAAGAGAATGTATTTCCTGCCCATCAATATTTCATTCATAGATGATTCGGAAACGGATTTTCTCCAAAAATTAGAGTGCGATGTTAGAGAGAATTAAAGAGACTGCGGCCTTCATTCAGGCACGCATCGAAAACTTCCAACCGGAAGTAGGCATTATTCTCGGTACCGGATTGGGCGATTTCGCCGACCGTATCGATGAGAAATATTCGATCGACTATAAGGAGATTCCCAATTTTCCCGTTTCGACGGTCGAGGGACATAAGGGAAAATTGATTTTCGGTTTGCTCGAAGGGCGCCGCGTAGTGGCCATGCAGGGGCGGTTCCACTATTACGAAGGTTACACCATGCAGCAGGTGACGTTCCCCGTGCGGGTGCTCAAGCTGCTCGGGATCCGCTACCTGTTCGTATCGAACGCCAGCGGCGGCGTGAATCCTTCGTTTCGGGTAGGCGATCTGATGGTCATCACCGACCACATCAACCTGATGCCCAATCCGCTGATCGGCCCCAACATGGCCGAGTTCGGCCCCCGTTTCCCGGATATGCACAACTGTTACGATCAGCACTTGATTATCCGTGCGACCCGTATTGCCGAGGAGAAGGGAATCAAGTTGCAGTACGGCGTTTACGTGGGCGGTACGGGTCCGACGTTCGAAACGCAGGCCGAATACCGTTATTTCAAGGCGATCGGCGGCGATGCCGCGGTATGTCCACCGTGCCCGAAGTGATCGTGGCCCGGCACATGTCGATTCCCGTTTTCGGGGTATCGGTCATTACGAACTGCGGGTTGAGCGATGAGGTCGGCGACCACGAGGATGTGCAGCGTCAGGGGGCCAAAGCCGGCGTGAAGATGGCCGAGCTCTTTATGGAGATGATAAAAAACTTATAACGAGGCGATATGGTAAATAAAGTGATTTTGATCGGCAATGTAGGTGTGGATCCCGAGGTCCGCACGCTCGAAAGCGGAGCGAAAGTCGCCCGGGTTCGTCTGGCGACGACCGAACGGCTGTTCGACCGCCAGGCCAACGAAACCAAGGAACATACCGAGTGGCATACGATCACTTTGTGGCGCGGTTTGGCCGACGTAGTGGATCGCTACGTCAATAAAGGATCGCAGATTTACATCGAGGGGCGCCTGCGTACCCGCGAGTGGACGGACAAGGATAACAACAAGCGTTATACGACCGAAATTCTGGCCGACGATATGAAGTTGTTGGGACGCCGTGGGGATAACCAGTCGGCGGGAGCTCCGGCAGGCGGGTATGCCCAGCCGCAGGGACAGCCGTCCTATCAGCAGCCGGCGCAGCCTTCGTACCAGCAGCCTGCGGCCCAGACTCCCGTTACGCCTGCTGCGGACGATCCGGACGATCTCCCGTTCTGATTTTCCATACTATTACAATTGAATATCCGCCGAGACAGTCCCTGCGAAAATCGTATCGTTCTGTCCGGCGGATTTTTATTGAGTGTAAACTTAAAAAGTGAATATATGCAGCTTTTTATTTTGAATCGTACGAATGAACGGCAGACCAAGAGTGTCGGCCGCATTTTGCTGTACGCGCTGTTGTTCTTTATCGTAACCCGTATCGCCGTGATGTTGATGCTTACGGGGTGTACGGCGATTTACATGGCCAATACGGGAATCAACCCGATGCAGGGGCTTTCATTTTTCGGAAATCCGTCCGTAGCGGCTGCCGGCATGGGATGGTGGGCATTGCCGTACGTGCTGCTCGTAGCACCTTTTTTCGAAGAGTGTTGTTTTCGGCTGGGACTTTCGTTCCGGCGGTGGCAGGTAGCGGTTGGATTGGGGGCACTGACGCTCTTTTTCGTCTCGCGGTTTTTAGCGATAGCCGGGGCGCAGCATTCTTTCTGGTGGGGGCTTCCGGCAGGTATCGTTGTAGCGGGGCTGCTATATGGATTTACTACAGATGCTTTCTGGCAGGCTAAGAAGGGGTGGCTGCGTCCGATGATGTGGTGCTCGGCCGGACTCTTTGCCTTGGTGCATCTTTTCGCCATGCAGGGTCTTACCTGGTTCCTGGTGCCCTATGCGTTACTGATATGTCTGATGCTTTTCTTCGCCGGTAGCGTCATGGTTTACCTGCGGGTCAACCTGGGTTTCTTGTGGGCGGTCGGGGCGCATGCCCTGAACAATGTGCCTGCGGTGTTTATGATAACCCTTGTGCTGATGCAGTCTTAACCGTTTTTTCGAATGGAAATCGTACGGTATGCAACCCGTTACTCCGGGTTTTCGAACAGTGGCTCGACAAGCTGAGATATACCCGTTACGGATTTGCCAAATATACATGCGGCGAACTTGTCGAAATAGATCGTCGCGCGGGATTCGATAGCGTAGAGTTGGTCGAAATCGAACGAGGAAAATTCTTTTATATCCGGTGCAAGACCTGACCTCCGGCATGGATTCCGGCTTTCAGGGCATCCACTCCGCTACACCCGTCAGGGGATGTGCTTCGCGCCAGCGAACGAAATCGGGGTAGCTGCGGATGCCGTCCCGCAGGACGGCCATGTAGTATTCGATGCCTGCGATTTTTTCCGTATCGGGCGTTTCCCACTTGAGCCGCAGGATCGCCTCGCGCGTTTCATCGGTCAGGGCCGCCGAAATGCGTCGGGCCACCTCTTCGAAGTAGCCGTCGTAGCGGGAGCCTTTCTCGATATGGATCATATCCAACTGCCAGAGTTCGCCTTCCTGGTCTTCGTACCAAGCGTGCCATTCGAGGCACCGCTCTTCCGTCGCCAGCAAGTTGCCGTATTCGATTCGTTTGACGGCAGGATTGGCGGCAAGCTTCGCTAAAGCGGTAAAATCATCTTCTGGCCGGAGGACAGCCGAATAGATATGGAAGTCGATGTCCCGGTGCTTCATGAAAAGACCGGTGCTGAGCGAGCCGACCAGGTTTATTTCGGCTCCGGCGGATTCCCAGATGTCGATGATGCCGGTATCTCGGATGATCCGTCGGGCTTTCTCTGTGTTGCGGGCGGCGATGGCAGCGATTTGTTGGGATGTCATTGGGGAAATTTTAGAGGTGGATAGCTGTGGCGGGAGCATGGGGTGTCGGGAGAAATCTTGCTGACGGGCCTTATTTCGTGCGGATCGGCAGCCGCTCCCAG
>OHYH01000556.1_pt1 | contig 13650 bp, 9 predicted proteins | sample 1580211 | NCBI WGS metagenome assembly OHYH01 (sample SAMEA3882528, study PRJEB24775) | human gut metagenome | biome: human-associated habitat; feature: intestine environment; material: feces | place: Netherlands | collected 2009/2010 | reverse complement strand
GGCGGCTGCTGCGGCACCACGCCCCTGCACATCTTCGAACTGGCGAAGATCGTAAACAACTATGCGCCCCGCCCCCTGCCGCAGCGGCGGCACGTGACCTGCCTGAGCGGGCTGGAACAACTTCGGATCGTACCCGAAGCCAACTTCGTCAATGTCGGCGAGCGCACCAACGTCGCCGGCTCGGCCAAGTTCGCGCGGCTGATCCGCGAAAAGAATTACGAGGAGGCTCTCTCGGTGGCCCGTGCCCAGGTCGAAGCCGGCGCTCAGATCGTCGATGTCTGCATGGACGACGGCCTGATCGACGGTCCCGAAGCCATGCGCGACTTCCTCAACCTGATGGGTTCTGAGCCCGAAATCGCCGCAGTACCCGTCATGATCGACTCTTCGAAATGGGAGGTGCTCGAAACGGGCCTCCGGGTAGTGCAGGGCAAGAGCGTCGTCAATTCCATCTCCCTGAAGGAGGGCAAGCAGGAATTTCTGCACCGCGCCCGCCTCATCCGCCGTTACGGAGCCGCCGCCGTAGTGATGCTCTTCGACGAACAGGGACAGGCAGACACCTATGCCCGCAAGATCGAGGTGGCGCAGCGGGCCTACAAACTCCTCACCGACGACGGATTCCCCGCCGAAGACATCATCTTCGACCCCAACATCCTCGCGGTGGCCACCGGTATCGAAGCCCACGACGCCTACGCCAGGGATTTCATCGAAGCCGTGCGCTGGATCAAGCAAAACCTGCCGCACGCCAAGATTTCGGGCGGCGTGTCGAATCTCTCGTTCGCCTTCCGGGGCAACAACGCCGTGCGCGAGGCCATGCATTCGGTGTTTCTCTACCACGCCATCCAAGCGGGTATGGACATGGCGATCGTCAATCCCCAGATGCTGCAAATCTACAGCGACATCGAACCGGAACTGCTCGAACGAGTCGAGGATGTCATCCTCTGCCGCCGCGCAGACGCAGCCGAACGCCTCACGGAATACGCTTCGCAATTCACCAAAACCGCCGCGACGCAGACGCAGCATACCGACGCCTGGCGCTCGGAGCCGCTCGGCAAGCGCATCGAATACGCCATGCTCAAGGGCGTGGCCGACTACATCGAGCAGGACGCGCTCGAAGGCTACCGCACGCTGGGCTCGCCCCTGGCAGTGATCGACCGGCTGCTGATGCCGGCCATGGAAGTCGTAGGCAATCTGTTCGGGCAGGGCAAAATGTTCCTGCCGCAAGTGGTCAAGACCGCCCGCGTGATGAAAAAAGCCGTCGCCGTACTGACTCCCTACATCGAGCAAGGTTCCGAAGCGAACGCCAAGAGTGCCGGCAAGGTGCTGGTGGCTACCGTGAAAGGCGACGTACACGACATCGGCAAGAACATCGTGGCGGTAGTCATGGCCTGCAACGGCTACACGATCCGCGACCTGGGCGTGATGGTCGAGTGTCCCCGCATCATCGACGAAGCCGTCGCCTGGGGCGCCGACGCGATCTGCCTGAGCGGACTGATTACCCCTTCGCTCGAGGAGATGATCCACGTCTGCGAAGAGCTGGAACGCCGGGGGTTGCAAATTCCCGTACTGATCGGCGGTGCGACCACTTCGGACGTACACACCGCCGTAAAAATAGCTCCGACCTACTCGGGCCCGGTGATCCATGCCGACAACGCCAGCCGCAACAACAAAATCCTCGGCGAACTGCTCGGTCCCGGCCGGGAAGAGTATCTGGCTCGCGTGCGCGAGGAGCAACAGACCCTGCGCGACCAGTACCGCCGCCGCGAGGAGATCCGCACGATCCTACCCTTCGGTCAGGTGCGCAAGCTGCGCGTGCCGAAACCCGCGTCCGAAATCGCTGTTCCGGCCCATACGGGACGGCTGGTGTTTCCGGACATAAGTATCGCCGATGTGGAGCCGCTGATCGACTGGAACTTCTTCTTCCCGGCGTGGGGGCTCAAGGGCCGCGTACCGGAGATCTTCGAAAACCCCGAACACGGCGCCGAAGCCCGCAAGCTCTACGACGACGCGCAAAAGATGCTGGCCCGCATCCGCGAAGAAAAACTCCTCACCCTCCAGGGCGTAGCGGGCATCTTCGCAGCCGTCAGCCGGGGCGACGACATCGTGGTCACCGGCCCGAAAGACAAGAAATACATCCTGCCGATGCTGCGCAGCCAGGCCCCGGTCCGGGAAGCCCAGGCCCGCTGTCTGGCCGATTTCATCGCCGACGAAAAGGCAGGCAGAACCGACTATATCGGGGCCTTCGCCCTCACGGGCGGCATAGGGCTCAAGGAGCTGACCGAAAAGTTCCGCGCGGAGGGCGACGACTACAACGCCATCCTCTCGAAGCTGCTGGCCGACCGCCTGACCGAAGCCCTCTGCGAATGGGTGCATATCTTCATCCGCCGCCAGATGTGGGGTTACGAAACCGGTCCGGCGCTCACACCCGAACAGATCATCCGCAGCAAATACCGGGGTCGGCGCATGGCCTTCGGCTACCCGGCCTGTCCCGACCACTCGCTCAAACGCGAGGTCTTCGACCTGCTGGCCGCCGACAAGACGACCGCCATGCGTCTGAACGACAACTATATGATTACACCTGAGGAGGCGCTCTGCGGCCTGTTCTTCGCCGACGCCGAATATTTCTCCGTCGGCCGAATCGACCGAGAGCAACTGGCCGACTACGCCGCACGCCGCAACATGGACATAGAAACGATCGAAAAACTGATACCCAATAACATCTGATGAATATTACGGATCTCATACAGGGCGCCGTCGCTTCGCGCACGACCCGTTTCGCCTTCGAGCTGCTCCCGCCCCTGAAGGGGGACGGTACGCGCAGCGTCTTCGGAGCCATCGACCCGCTGATGGATTTCAACCCGGCCTACATCAACGTCACCTTCCACCGCGAAGCCCTCAAAGAGGACATCCGCCCCGACGGAAGCCGCGAGTGGCACATCATGCGCCGCCGTCCGGGCACGGTCGGCATCTCGGCCGCGATCCGGCGCAAGTACGACGTGGAGGTGGTTCCCCACCTGATCTGCGGCGGCTGGTCGAAATACGACATCGAGGATTCGCTGATCGACATGGATTTCCTGGGGCTGCACAACGTGCTGGCGCTGCGGGGCGACAAGCGGCAGAACGAACCCCGCTTCGTCCCCTACGCCCAGGGACACGCCCACGCCGCCGACCTGGTGCGCCAGATCCAGGCCATGAACCGGGGAGAATTTATCGACGGCGAAGTCGAGGAGTGCCACCACTCCAAGTTCTCGGTAGGCGTGGCGGGCTATCCCGAAAAGCATTTCGAGGCGGCGAACGCCCAAAGCGACCTCCAGTACCTCAAGGAGAAGGTCGATGCGGGAGCCGACTACATCGTGACCCAGATGTTCTTCGACAACAGCAAGTACTTCGATTTCGTGGAGCGCTGCCGCAAAGCGGGCATCACGGTACCGATCATCCCGGGCATCAAGCCGATCTCGACGCCCAAGCACCTGGAGATCCTGCCCCGCACCTTCAGCGTCAGCCTGCCCGAAGAGCTGGTGAAGGCCGTCCGGGCCTGCGGCGAGGACACACAGGCGGCCCGCGAGGTCGGGATAGAATGGGCGATCCACCAGGCCAAGGAGCTCAAGGCGGCCGAAGTGCCGATCATCCATTTCTACACGATGGGACGCACGGACAACATCCGCAAGATCGCCCGCAACGTATTCTAATTCCGAATAGGGCAAAGTAATTGCTATTAAACGCTTAACCATGACACCCGTAGAGTTTCGCCGCCACCTGCACCGCCACCCGGAGCTTTCGTTCCGCGAAACGGAGAGCGCCCGCTTCATCGCCGAGGCGCTCCGCGAGGCAGGCATCCCCTGCCGTCCGATCGCCGGAACCGGCGTACTGGCCAAAATCGAAGGACGCGGCGACCTGCGGCGAGCCGTCGTGCTGCGAGCCGACATCGACGCCCTGCCCATCCGCGAACAGAGCGGCGCGGCGTGGAGTTCCGAGAACGACGGAGTGATGCACGCCTGCGGGCACGACATCCACGCAGCGGTGCTCTACGGCACCCTGCTCCGGCTCTCCGCCGAGCGGAATTTCGAGGGTACTCTTTTCGGAATCTTCCAACCCGGAGAGGAATCGAATCCCGGCGGAGCCTCCAAAGTGCTGGCCGAAAACCCCTTCGAAGGCTATACGGTGCTGGCCGTCGTCGGCGAGCACGTCGAACCCGCTTTGGACGCGGGCACGCTGGGCTTCCGCGCGGGCAAGTACATGGCCTCCAACGACGAACTGCGCCTCACGCTCGAAGGCGCGGGCGGCCACGCGGCCATGCGTGCCGAACACCGCGACACGGTGAGCGCCGCCGCACAACTGATCCTGCACCTCACGGCCCTGAACACGCCCGAACGGGTCGTTTCGATCGGCAAGGTCGAAGCTGCGGGCGCTACGAACGTCATCCCGGACCGGGTCTATATGGAGGGAACGATGCGTACCTTCGACGAACGGGAACGGGCCGAAGTGAAACGCAGGATCGAAGAACTCGCCGCCGCGAACGACGCCTCGTACGGCGTACGAACCCGGGTACACTTCACCCCCGGCTACCCGTGCGTGGTCAATGACCCGGAGTTGATCCGGCAGGCCGTCGCACTGGCCGAAACCGAAGGAATTCCCTTTCAAATGCTGCCCCTGCGCATGACTTCCGAAGATTTCGGCTTCTACGGCACCCGCTACCCGGCGATCTTCTACCGCCTGGGCGTCGGTCCCGGAGCCGGAAAACTGCATACATCCACCTTCAATCCCGACGAGGCGGCCATTCCGACCGGCATCCGGTTCATGGAACTCCTCGCCCGTAACTATTTCAACCGATGAATAAACTGAAAAATACGAAGAAGTCGGCCGCATTCGACCGCTCTTCGCTGATCATTAACCTGTTCCGGGAATTCCCGAACAACAAGTTCTCCCTCAAGCATCTGGCTTCGGCCTCGGGCGGCGCCACCAAGGAGGGCCGTCTTCGTACCCGTGAAATCATCACGGAACTGCTCGCCCAGGGCACTATCGAGGAGTGCGGGCAGGAAAAGTACCGTCTCAGCGGCAAGGAGCGTCCCCGTCAGGAGGGCATCGTACAGATGATCTCGACAGGAGCGATGTATATCCGCTCCGAGGAGTTCGAAAACGACGTATATGTCAGCCAGCGCAATTCGCTGAATGCTCTGGACGGCGACCGCGTGGACTTCGTCATCACCCGCCGCTCCCACGCCGGGTCCCTCGAAGGCGAGATCACCCGCATCGTGGAGCGCAGCCGCAAGCAATACGTGGGCACGGCCGACGTGAGCGACCACGCCATCTTCGTCAAGATGGATCCCCGGCGCATGCCGATGGACGTCTATCTCTCCAAGCGGGACAACCCTAACGTACAGCACGGCGACAAAGTCGTGATCCGCATCACGGACTGGGCGCTGGGTTCCAAAAGCCCCGCCGGAGAGCTGGTCGAGGTATTGGGCCGCGCCGGAGAGAACAATACCGAGATGCACGCCATCCTGGCCGAATACGGCCTGCCCTACCATTTCGAGCAAAAGGTCGAAGATGCGGCCCAGGCCATTCCTTCGACGATCACCAAAGCCGATTATGCCGCCCGGCGCGACTTCCGCAAGATAACGACCTTCACCATCGACCCGGCGGACGCCAAGGACTTCGACGACGCCCTCTCGATCCGCAAGATCGAAGACGGCGTGTGGGAGGTGGGCGTACATATCGCCGACGTGACCCACTACGTTCAACCCCGCTCGGTGATCGACACCGAAGCCGAGGAGCGCGGCACGTCGGTCTATCTGGTCGATCGTACGATTCCGATGCTGCCCGAAAAATTGAGCAACGAACTTTGCTCGCTGCGCCCCGACGAAGAGAGTCTCTGCTTCTCGGCGGTCTTCACGCTCAACGAGGAAGCCGAAGTACTGGACAAATGGTTCGGCCGCACGGTCATCCTCTCCGACCGCCGCTTCACCTACGAGGAGGCGCAGCAGATCATCGAAACCGGCAAGGGCGACTTCGCCGAAGAGGTGCTGACGCTCAACCGTCTGGCCCAGCGGATGCGCAAAACACGCTTCAAGCGCGGAGCCGTGAGCTTCCAGCGCGAAGAAGCCAAGTTCAAACTCGACGCCGAAGGCAAACCGCTGGGCGTCTATTTCAAGGAGCAAAAGGAGGCCAACCAGCTCATCGAAGAGTTCATGCTGCTGGCCAACAAACAGGTCGCCGAATTCTGCGGACATCACAAAGTGAACGGCCGTGCCGTTCGGCGTACGATGGTTTACCGCGTACACGACGTTCCGAACGAGGAGAAGCTCGAAAAGTTCCGGACCTTCGTTCTGCGCTTCGGCTACGTATTCAAGGCCGACAAGGGACGCGCCGTGGCCAAGGAGATGAACAAGCTGCTGGGACAGGCCAAAGGACGCATCGAGGAGAACGTCATTTCGAACCTCGCCGTACGTGCGATGTCCAAGGCCTTCTATTCGACCGACAACATCGGTCATTACGGCCTCGCTTTCCCCTACTACACGCATTTCACCTCGCCGATCCGCCGCTACCCGGACATGATGGTCCACCGGCTGCTGGCCCGCTACCTCGAAGGAGGCAAATCGGCCGACCGCGACACCTTCGAGAAACTCTGCGTACACGCCTCGGAGCGGGAAGTGATCGCTGCCGAAGCCGAACGCGCCTCGATCAAGTACAAAATGGTGGAGTTCATGCAGGATAAAATCGGCCAGTTCTTCGACGGCCATATCTCGGGCATGAGCGACTGGGGCATGTACGTCGAGCTGGACGAAACCCACATCGAAGGCATGGTTTCGCTGCGGGAAATGGAGGACGACCTCTACCAGTTCGACGAGAACCGCTACGAGGTCTATGGACGCCGCAAAGGACGGATCTTCACCTTGGGCGATGCCGTGCGTATTCGCGTCAAGCGGGCCGATCTGCAACGCCGCCAGCTCGATTTCGAACTGGTGCACGATGCGGCGGCCGACTCCCGCGAGGACGACGTAAAGGGGCACGCAGCGATTCCGGTACGCCGCCAAAGCACGTCCCGACCGGGTAAGGGCGGCAAAACGTCCCGCAAAGGGGGCAAAAAAGGATCGAAGCGATGATCCGGGAACAGACGCAGCGAACCGCCGGGACCGGCCCCAACCGTGCGGAAGAGATATACGAAAAATGTCTGAAGCGTGATCCCCTCACGGCGGAGGAGGCGTATTGGCTTTACGAACAGGCCCCCCTGCAGGAGCTGGCTCTCACGGCTGACCGCGTGCGCCGTGCCGTAGTGCCCGACCTGGAGGTCGTGACCTGGCAGATCGACCGCAACGTGAACATCACCAACGTCTGCATTTCGGGCTGCCACTTCTGCAATTTCCACTGCAAACCCCACCAGACGGAGCGGGCTTTCATCACTACGCTGGATGAATACAAGGAGAAAATCGAGCGGATGCTCGCCCTCGGCGGCGACCAGTTGCTGCTGCAGGGCGGTCTACACCCGAAGCTGGGGATCGATTTCTACGAGGAGCTCTTCTCGACACTCAAGAGCCTCTATCCGCAGGTACGCCTGCACGCCCTCGGAGCGCCCGAAGTGGCGCACATCGCCCGCATCAGCGGCCTCACCACGCTCGACACCCTGAAACGGCTGATCGCCGCCGGATTGGACTCCCTGCCGGGTGCCGGGGCCGAGATCCTCGATCCCGGCGTGCGGAAAGCCATCTCGCCCGCCAAACCTTCGGTCGAGGAGTGGATCCAGGTGATGCACGAAGCCCACTGCCTCAACCTGCCGACCTCGGCGACGATGATGTACGGCCATGTAGAAACATCCCGTCAGCGTGTGGACCACCTGCTGCGCATCCGCGACCTGCAGGCCCGCTGTCCCGAAGGACATTACGGCTTTCTGGCCTTCATCCCTTGGATTTTTCGCTCGTCGGGCACCGAATTGGAGCGGCAGGGAGTTGCAACCCGCTTTTCACCATTGGAATACATTCGCATAATCGCCGTCAGCCGACTGGTTCTGAACAACATCCGCAACATCCAGGCTTCGTGGCTCACCGTCGGCAAGGCCACCGCTCAGGTAGCGCTGCACAGCGGCGCCAACGACATGGGTTCGATCATGATCGAGGAGAACGTCGTTTCTTCGGCCGGGGCGCACAACCAGTTCGATGCCGCAGGCATCCAACAAGCGATCCGCGAGGCGGGCTTCACGCCTCGTCTGCGGGACCAGCTTTACCGAATGCGGTAACGATCCCCATGCGGCAAGCCATATCAACTGAAGAGGGGTATTTCCCTGCACGAAAAAAAGCCGGAAAATTCCGGCTTTTTTATTCGGAACGAATTTTGAACTCTACCCGACGATTATAACCAACTCCCTATGACGGCATATTTACGGCCTGCTCTTCGACAGACAAGATTCTTCTCTCGATCCGGACTTACACGACATCTCGGACTTCTATACCGGACCGTACAGCCGACTATTGTGCTGTTCCTGCTTGTACTCGCCCTAACGGGCTGCCTTTCCGAAGAGATCCCGACGGAAAAGGAAACCACGCTCGTCCGCGTCGGAGAGGAGGCCCCTCACTTCACGGTCGGAATGCTCGACGACACAGCGATCACCCTGTCCGACCTGCAAGGCAACGTGGTGTTGCTTACCTTCTTCTCCACGTGGTGCCCGACCTGCCGGAAACAAATGCAGCAGATGCAAACCCAAATCGTCGATCGCTTTGCTGACCGGAAATTTCGCTTCCTTCCAATCAATCGAGGCGAAACGCAGCAGACCGTTCAAGAGTTCTGCCGCGAGCTGGGAATCGCATTCTCCGTAGGTCTGGATCCCGACATGTCAATCTACTCGCTCTACGCCACCCGATACGTTCCCCGCAACTTTATCATCAGTCCCAATGGCAAAATCCTGCTCTCCGAAACCGACTACGACGCAACAATACAACGCCTGCTGATCGAGCAAATCGAACAAGCGCTCCAAACAACAGAATAAAGCAGCATACCCAACAAAGCCGACCACACAAAACAGCCGTCTATGACTGACATGACCGGATTCCGAAGACACCCCGGAATTCCAGCGGTTTCCACCCCGTAACCGTCCGATCTGCCGGGACACAGCAACATTGCCGAACCCCGCAATTTACTCCACCTCGAATCGAACCGTCCCCTCTCATGCCTATACAAAAACCTTCTCCAAAACCCCTCCACACACACCCTCTTCCTCACAAAACACAAACAGGCGAAGCTTGCAGAAGCTCCGCCTGTTCTTTCGAAATCCGGGATTTCGATTACTTCATCAGACTGGTTACCAGGAAGGTGATCGCCACGGTCAAAATACCGTACAACTCCGGGAAAGCGGCGAGGATCAGGGTTTTGGTACCCACGTCATGACCGTTACCTACGGCAGCGATACCGTTGGCGCAAAGCTGGCCCTGGCGATACGACGAGAAAAAGTTCACCAGGCCGACCAAGATACCCAAGCCGAAGATAGCGGCTGCCTGCAGCATCGTAACCGAATCGGTCAGGTAATTCATGATAAGGAAGAGCGAGGCAAAGCCGTAAAGACCCTGCGAAGCGGGCAGACCCGACAGGATGATGTAGTTACCGAAGGCATTCGGGTTCTTCTTCATCGCACCGACTGCGGCGTTGCCCGCGATAGTAGTGCCATAGCAACTGCCTACGGCCGCCAGAGTAAACATGATGGCCATACCGAGATAGCCCAACGTAATAGGTTCCATAAATCGAATTTTGTTTTAGTTGTTAATATTGATTATCATTTAGTTTATTCGTTTTTCAACGGGGTGAAGACGCGCGTCGCGGCCTCGAACCCGGCGTTCTTGTAGAACTCCACGAACGTCAGACGCAGCGGATGCACCACCGACGAGAGAACGCACATGAAGAGGTTGATGCCGTGTCCCAGCAGCAGGATCAGCAACATCACGAGCTGCTTCACGACCGGAATATCCGGGCTCATACCAACGGCCAACTGGTTGAAGACCATCGCCAGAATACCTCCCGAAAGGCCGATGGCGAACAGACGGATGTACGACAGCAGATCGCCCACCAGTCCCGACACATTATTATAGGTATTCCAGATACCGAGTCCGAAGTTCACGAAGATATTCTTGCCCGGCGTATTGAAGAAGAACATCAGCACCAGGCCGATGCCCAGGATCACCAGATAAGCGACCGAATGGAACGTGAAGCCCACGCTTTCGGGCAGCAGGAACGCAACGGCACTATCGACCAGCACGATGATCCAGCCGATCAGTCCCAGCGCATAGCGCAGGCCGAAGCTGCGGGCCGTGACATAAGCGTTGATCATCATGGCGAAAAGCACCTGCACGGCACCCAGTCCGATCGAAAGCGGGAAGAGGATGTCCGGTGTCAACAGATGATCGCGCAGGCTGCCCAGCCACTCCCATTCGGAGAGCTGCAATCCGAAGAACGAGCCCGACATCAGGCCGAAGACCATGCCCGAGAATCCGCACAGCATCGTCAGCATACCGATCTCCTTCATGGCCGAACTCCCCTTCTTGCGACCCAGCATCACTGCGGCCAAACCGCCCAGCATGATGACCAGTCCATAACCGCCCTCGGCCATACAGAAGCCGAAGAAGATCATATAGAAAGGAGCGAAGAAGCGTGTCAAATCGATCGTGCCGTATTTAGGCAGCGCATACATCGCGCCGATCACCTCGAACAGATGGGCGAAGGGACGGTTGCGCAGCTTCACCGGGGTATTGTCCTCGGGGGTCGGCGTACTCTTCAGGAAAATCAGATTGGGGTATTCGGCCAGCAGAGCATCCACCTTCGCGGAATCGGTCTCCTCGGCCCATCCCTCCAGAATAACCAGCGTACCGTCGGCTTCAGGCTGCGCAGTATTCTTCACGCGAATCTCTTCCAGCTTCCGCTTGAGCTCGATCCCATGCCGGCGGATCGCCTCCACCGAAAGAGCCGCACGGGAAAATTCCCGATCCAGCTCCGCGAGCTTCCTGCGGGCCTCGGCGATCTGCGCTTCGGTCTGACGGCAGTCCATCGTCGGCGCCTTGACCTCCTGCGCATCGAGCACCACCTCCTCGCCCGGCCGGGTCACGACCACGAAGTAATCAAAGGTTTCACCCTCGTGCACCAGAGCGATCGTATAACGCTCCGACCACGCTTCGATATCCTTCTCGTAAGCCGCACGGCTGGTGAAGAAATAGCGTAGCACCACGCCCCTGTCCGCTAACTTGCGAAGCGTATCGACCGAAAAATCGCCCCAGGGACGCAGCTCGTCGGCGGTTTTCTGCAAGCGTGCGATCTCCGAACGGAGCGCCGCTGCCTGCTGCGTAGCGGCCGTATAGCGATCGAAAGCCTCGCCGCCGTCGGCGATGGGCTGCTCGTCCCGAACGAAACGTTCGTCTTCGAGAAACCGCGTCAGGGCATCGACCGCCTTGTGATGGTTGTCGATCGAAAGCAGCAACTGACGGTCTTCGTCCGAAGGCTCCCACCCCGTAGTGGTAATATCGACCAGCCCCAGGCCGCGCAGCTTCTCGATGAAGTCGCTGCTCTGACCCGCATAGAGTACCAGGTCGTATTTCGACATTCTCGCTATCATAACATCGCGCCCTCCCCGGCTTGCTGTTGTTTGGTTTTCACGATCTTCTGGGCCGACTTGGAGAGGTTCTCCTCATCCTCCATGAAGCGTTTGATTTTGCGTATGGCATCCTCGTACCCGGGTATCTGCACCTTTTCGTAGAGGTTTACCTTTTGAGTAGTCTTGCGGCGTGCGAAATCCAGCAACTCCATCTTGCGGTTGAACACCTCGAATTCGATACCCAGACGCGCGAGGCGCTTGAGAATATCGACTCCGTCGGCGAACCACACGGGAGCCGAGAAGAGGTCGTAGTCCTTCTCCTCGAAACGGATGTCCTGCAACACCGGCGTACGCACGCCCGCGATCTTCTGCTCCGCAAGATCGACGTCGGCGATGCGCAGCAGGTCCGCATCGAACTCACCCCACAGGGAAACCATGTAGTCGTACTGCGCCGTGAGCGCGTCCAACTGCCGCTGGAAATCCTGTGCGGTGTCCTTCGCCTTCTTCACTTCGGAACGCAGGGCCGACTCCTTACTCTTGATCGTAGGGAGCGCCTTCTGCCGCATTTTCAGCTGTTTTCCGAGTTCGCCCAGCGAGGTCTTGTTATATTGGAATTTTATAGCCATTCTGTTTGAGTTGAATTGCTCTACTCGGTTTTAGGCCAGTATTTCTCCACCAGTTCGCTCTTGATGGCCACCTCTTCCTTCGAGAAGTATTTGGCGAAGAGCTCCCACGCCGTGTCGAGCATCTGCGTAATTTCGATATTGACGTCGATCGCCAGCAGTTTCTCCGAATAGTCGTAAGCGAACTTGAGCGCACGCTCGTCGTAGTCCGAAAGGTCGAAGCCGTTCTCCAGTTTGGTCTTGGCATTGGCCGCATCGGCGTAGAGACGCACGGCAGCGTTCATCACCTGCGGATGATCCTCGCGGGTCTTCTTGCCGATCACCAACTGTTTCAGACGCGACAGCGAACGGAACGGATCGACGATAACCTTACCCGTGTCCGAATCGTTGCGCAGGAACAACTGACCCTCGGTGATGTAACCCGTATTGTCGGGGATGGCGTGCGTGATGTCGCCGCCCGAAAGGGTCGTCACCGCGATAATGGTGATCGAGCCGCCGTTGGGCAACTGCACGGCCTTCTCATAGATCTTCGCCAGATCGGAGTAGAGCGAACCGGGCATCGAGTCCTTCGAAGGAATCTGATCCATACGGTTCGATACGATGGCCAGCGCATCGGCGTAAAGGGTCATGTCCGTCAGCAGCACCAGCACCTTTTCACCCTTATCGACGGCGAAATATTCGGCGGCGGTCAAGGCCATGTCCGGCACGAGCAGACGCTCCACCGGGGGATTCTCCGTGGTATTGACGAACGAAACGATGCGATCGAGCGCACCGGCGTTTTCGAACACCTGCTTGAAGTAGAGGAAGTCGTCGTTCGAGAGACCCATGCCGCCCAGGATGATCTTGTCGGCCTTGGCGCGCAGGGCCACGTTGGCCATCACGGCGTTGTAGGGCTGGTCGGGGTCGGCGAAGAACGGGATCTTCTGACCGGTTACCAAGGTATTATTCAAGTCGATACCGGCGATACCCGTAGCGATTAATTCAGAGGGTTGTTTACGACGTACCGGGTTCACGGACGGACCACCGATCTCGACCTCACGTCCCTCGGGGATCGGACCGCCATCGATAGGCTCGCCATAAGCGTTGAAGAAACGTCCGGCTAACTGGTCACCTACTTTCAAGGAAGGGGCCTTCCCCATGAATACCACCTCGGCATTCGTACGGATACCTTCCGTTCCAGAGAATACCTGCAACGTCACCTCGTCGCCGATAATCTTTACCACCTGAGCCAGCTTGCCGTCGACAGAGGCCAACTCGTCATACCCTACTCCCGTTGCTTTCAGCGAACAGGTAGCTTTTGTGATCTGGGTAATCTTCGTATATATTTTTTGAAATGCTTTTGTTGCCATAACTCTTTTAATTTTCGATTCTCTCCTTCAAAAGTTCATCCAGTTCCGTATTAAACTTCTTGAATTGGTCACTCTCATATTCCGAATAGTTCATCTGCTTAAAGATGTTGATCATCTT
>OHYH01000552.1_pt1 | contig 13709 bp, 9 predicted proteins | sample 1580211 | NCBI WGS metagenome assembly OHYH01 (sample SAMEA3882528, study PRJEB24775) | human gut metagenome | biome: human-associated habitat; feature: intestine environment; material: feces | place: Netherlands | collected 2009/2010 | reverse complement strand
ATAAATCGCTATTCTGACTGACACCTTTGTCATCGTAGTAATAGACATGACCGGATTCGCTGCCTCCCCAGTGCTTTTCTTCGCAACGAATATTTAAAGTTATCTGCGATAAATTCTCATTAATAGGCCTGATGACAAAATTCAAAGTTCTCCGTTCATTTGGTTTGAATACTTTTTTTATTTCAACAGGTTTCTGGGCTTGTATGAAACCTGCTTGCTTGTCCAGCGATAGAATGAAATATTCATTATTCTGTACGAAGTCAATCAGTTTGTCAAAAAGAATATTCTGGTCAGCGTTTACATAAATGGCCTTAACTGGTTTTGTAGTTTCTTGTGCAATAGCAGTTAAGCAGATACAGGAGAATAACAACAGTCCGAGGAAACTTTTATTTTTCATATTAATATTGTTTTAGGTTTACCTTACTATGGTGATTCTCACAAATGTAGTAATTTAAGTCTGAATATAGAAAAATATACTACTTTAATTTACAAGTTTGTGTTATTTCCGCTTCACTATTCCCACATATACTAATAGAATTATATTCATCATCAGTGCATAAATTATAGCCGGTATGGCAATTATGTCATTATTGAAAATAAACGGGCTACTTGCAATAGCAATACTTTGGGCTGCATTTTGCATGCCTATTTCAATGATAAGCGTACGCTGTTCTTTCCTGTTCAATTTCATTAACTGGGAGATTAAATATCCTCCACCCATAGCCAATAATATCATTAGTGTGATGCACAGACCTAATCGACCGATCTGTGCAGCTATCGTTTCGTGATGTTGTATGAAGAAAACAGTAGCTAATAAAATCAAGGCAGGGAAGGCAACCTTGGATAATACTTTGTGTATCCGTTCGGCTGCTTTAGGGCAAAAGCGTTTGGTTAAAACGCCTATTGCGATAGGGAGCAACATGAGTAGTAGATTCTGGATAATGAGGCTGCCGACAGGTAGGTGTATTGTTATTCCACTATTGTCTCCTGCAATTTGCGTAGCAAACTCCATAATGACAGGAATAGTAAACAAAGTAATAATACTGCTGAGTGCAGTCAGTGATACGGAAAGTGCGACATCACCTTTAGCTATCATAGAGAATATATTGGAAGAACTCCCACCCGGAGAACAAGCAATAAGTACCAGGCCGATAAAGAACAGAGGTTCCAAATGAAACAGATAACCCAATGCAAAAGCCAATATTGGTAAAAGGATTATCTGTCCTATCAATCCTGCAAAAACAGGATAGGGACGTTGACGAAATAATTTAAAATCTTTAATTTCAAGTGTTAGTCCCAACTCAAACATTAATAATGTGAGAATAGGTAAAACAATCCAGACTGCATTCATGTTCTAAAAACGTTTTTTGAGAGTGCAAAGATAATGCAAATAGAAAGCATAACTTTCATGCTTGCATAGAAAAGTTATGCTGAGATGCCGTTTATCTTCTCTAAAAATAATGGTATATTGTCTTATTCTTTGCCAAATTGGCAGTTTAATACTGACAGAAATTTCGCTTTACTGTTTGGCACGATTTTCGCAATTTGTTCTGCGTCTCACTAAAATGAGACAAGACATTACTATAATAAATGTATATAACCAGTTTATTATAGTTGGCAATTTTTTTAATATTCTATCAAAAAATAATTTTTCAAATAGCAATAATAAGCCATAATATATTCCCCAAATTATAAAATTCCAAGCCGCACCATGCCAAAGGCCGGTTAACAACCATACTAATATAATATTTCTAATCCATTTAAATTTATTTACTCTATTTCCTCCTAATGGAATATAAACATAATCTCTAAACCAAGTTGATAATGATATATGCCATCTTCTCCAAAATTCAGTTACTGACTTTGAAATATATGGATAATCAAAGTTTTCTAAAAAATGAAATCCAAATATTTTACCCAAACCTATTGCCATATCACTATATCCAGAAAAATCAAAATATATTTGAAGTGTGTAAGCAAATGTACCAAGCCATATTATAGTAGTTCCATATGCGCCATTGTGCTTGTTAAATATCAAATCTGCTAATAAGGCCATTTGGTTTGCTATAATAACTTTTTTGGACAATCCTATAATAAATCTTTTTGTTCCGGATATTACATCTTCTTTTGTTTCTTTTCTATTATCAATTTCTTCTTCTACTGTTTCATATCTAACTATAGGTCCGGCTATTAATTGAGGAAATAGTGAAACATATAGTGCTAATGAAAAATAGTTTTTTTGTAATTTGATTTTTTTATTATATAAATCTATTATATATGATAGTATTTGAAATGTATAAAAGCTTATTCCTATAGGCATAACTATATTTAATGGTTTAATTTTTGCTTTAAATGCTAAATTAACATTTTCTATTAAGAAATTACTATATTTAAAAAATATCAAGCTGCCAAGAATTAAAATTATGCATATTATTAAACTTATTTTTTTTAATATTTTTTTATTTTCTTTATCAAATTTATCTATTAATATGCCAAATATATATACAATTAATATTGTTAATAACATTAAAAATATATATTTAGGCTCACCCCATGCATAAAATATCAAAGAAAAGATTAATAATACAATATTTTTATATTTTCTTTTTTTTAGTATAAAATAAAGTATTAATAAAATAGGTAAAAAACCAAATAAGAAAGTTAAACTACTAAATAACATATTATACCTCCAAGTTAAATTCACTCATTGCAAAGTAATCTTTATTTCCTATCAAAAGTACTTTATCAATATTATTATCATTTAGATATTCTAAATAATTAAATTTTTTATTATTTTCTCTTTCATAATTTCTTAAATCAATTGAATACGTTTTATTAAAATGACTAGCTAATAATTTTAATATAGCATTATCATATGATTCTCCTACTATTAAAATATTTTCCTTTGAATTATCATGATTGTCAAAAATAATTTCACCATCATCATATCCATAAAAACTTCCATATGATACATCTTTTTTAGGATTATTTATATGATATTCTTGGTTTCCATAATCACTTTTTTCTCCATTTATATATATATCATAATTTGGAAATTTGAATTCATAAGCACAGAATTCTTCTTTATAAAAATGTGTTGCTCCGCTAAAATTTGCTTTTGAGCCACTAAAATTATTATTCAAACAAACTTTATCCTTATATTTTAAAGGTTCATCGTTTGTTAAAATTTTAACCAATTGAGTATATGCTAAATATGATCCTTTATAATTCCAATGATGATCTGTTTTATAAAATTTATCTTTAAATTCTTCAAAACTATTTATTTCATACTTATAAATCTTGTCTGAGTTTATAGCTTTTTTCAAATAATCATATATATCACTTTTTTCATTGGTAGTAAAATTTATATCTGTATCTTTTTCTATATAGTATATATATGTATCTACTGGTGTATTGGCTAGTGTTTTATTTATACTAGCTATCCTATTATCATAAGATTCTTTATCATATGAAATATATCCTGGATAATACACTAGATTTTTATCACATCCATAACTAACAGTAGATTCTCCTAACTGTATATATCTATTACTACAATCATTTTTAAATCCAATGTCTGCTACTATATTAGTAGTTACATTATGTAAAAAATTATATCCTTTTTTCATTGCTGTTGCTAAAGGTATTTGATCAGAAAACGCTAATTCAACATCATCTTGAAATGTTTTATCTAATATTTTACTTATGCTCAATTTAGGCATTTTATATGCTGTCCTATTTTCATAATAGTTTATATCATCAGAATTTAATATTGTGTTTAATAATCCAACAATTAAGATTAAAAATACAAATATTGTAAAAATATTATCAGTTATTTTTTTATTGTCTTTTTTTTTTACTTTAAATAGAAATTTTACATTACTATCATAGAATCTTTTTAATCTTTTTGGTTCTTTTAATATTCTATATAGCCATTCTAAATTTAATTTAATAAATATTTTAGGTGCTCTTTTCTTATGACCACTTATTACATCAAAGGAACCTCCTACTCCAACGAATATTCCCTTATCAAATTGATTTAAATGTTTATATATCAATTTTTCTTGAAGTGGAATACCAAGAGCTACTAGCACAATATCAGGTTTGGCTTTTGCTATTTTTTCAAACACCTTATCTTTATCTTTTTCATAACCATTTGATGCTCCAACTAATTTTAAATTTGGATAACTTTTTTCAAATACTTCTTTCATAGAATCAATTACTTCTTGTTTTGCCCCAAACAAATAAATTGATTTTTTTTGTTTATTTCCTAACTCTAATAGTTTATTTGCAATATCAATACCAGTAATTCTTTCTTTGATGTCATAATCAATCATTCTTGCTGCTTTTACTATCCCAATTCCGTCTGGTACTAATATAGTCTCTTTATCTAAAAGTAGTTTCTTCATTTCTTCATCATTTTCACTCATCATAAATGTTTCTGGATTAGCAGTTACAATGAATGTCTTTTTATTCTCTTTTAATTTTTTTTCTAATATTTGATAAAAGGATTCTTCACTCTTATTGTATAATTTATCAAATAATTCTTTCATTTTGTTACCTCCTATGTATATACCTAAAACAATTATATCAAAAAAAGCCTTAAAAAAAAAGGCTTTTACGCCTTTTTTTACTTTATTTGTTCAAAATATTTATTTAAATCATTAATTGTTGTATGTGTAACTATTACAAATCGTCTAAGTTTAAACTTATTACTACCAACATGGATTAAGTTATCACTATTATTGCTTTCTCCTATAAAGGCCATTGTAAATCCTGCCTTTTTAAGCATTTTTATACTATAGTCATTGTACTCATAAAACGGATAGCAAAATACTGTACTTCCATTTAAGTCTTCTCTACTTTGTTTTAAGTCTTTTTGTATTTCTTCTTCTGGCAAACATTTTATTCCGCCACCTTGTCCACCAGGACATTGTCCTCCATCATGCATGTTATGAGTATGTGAATGTAATTCTATGTAATCGGTTTTATAGTAATCTTTTTCATCAAACCAAGAGGTAACCAAGAAAATAGTTGCATACATTTTATATTCAGTAAGTAAATCTACTGCTACTTTTGTTTTTGGACCATCATCTATTGTAATTAGCACACTTTGGGGAAGCTGCACTTTTCCATCAATGTACATTTCTACTTCTTTCGTTTGCAGAGTCAACATATTTTTTTCTTTTATTAAATCCAAATGCGATTTAAATTGTTTTTTAGAATGACATATTTCAGTAGTACATTCTTTTTTTTCATCAGCATTGTTCTCATCATAAAAAGCGTGGTAGTTTAAAACTGCTATTCCTGAAGCATTCTTTTTATCTGTATTATTACTTTTCTTAATTTCTTTTACATCATCTTTTTTTACATATAATAATCTATTATTAAATTCTATACCATACTTATTATCATCTTTTATTATTATTGGTAAATCATATGATTTATTGAATGTATATAGTAAATTATCATTTTCATCATAAAATGATGTACTATCATTAGTTACTATATTTTTGTTAAAGACTATATAATTTTTGTATCTGTCATTTATTTCTGATAACTTATCTATTTTATCTACATCTTTATAACTTATATAGTAATCATCATCAAAAGTCGTAATCTTAAAATATTTAGTATCTTTAGATATTTTCTCTTTAGTTAAACTTAATTCTACATTATTACCTATAGTTCCAACTACTTCATTATTACTATTATATAATTTTGATTCTTTATTTGTTTTAACAAACTCATTATAATGACTATTTATTTCTTTAATATTTTTTTCTTTTTTTAATTCGATGTTATTGTTTTTAATATAATTAAATGCTATATAACTAAGTCCACTTAATATAATAATTATTATCATAATAACTATTATTACCCTACTCTTTTTTGTTTTTCTTTTTCTTTTCATTATATACCTCACAGTTATATTTTATTTTAATATATTAATCCACTCTTTTTTTACATTATCTAATAAATATTTTTGACAGTATTTATAACCTTTTTCGCTATGTTCACTACCATTTTTATTTTTTAATTCTTTTATTATTTCTTCAGCCATTTTTTCTTTATTTCTATCTTTTACTAAAATCCCTACATTATTTTTTAATAATTCTTTTGCTCCATCAGATGTATCAAAAGCAATACAAGGTAATCCATAACTCATAGCTTCAATTAATACAAGTCCAAACGATTCGGTATAAGATGGTAAAATAAATATTGAAGAATCTAAAATATATTTTTCTTTTTCCTTATTTCCTAGAAAACCAGTGAAAATAATCTTATCAGTTAGTTTTAATTCCTTAGTATAATTTTCTAATTCTTTTTTTAATGGTCCGTCTCCCACCATAAATAGTTTAGTTTTTGGTAATTCTTTATTAACTATTTTAAATACATCTATTAAATCTTTTTGACCTTTTTCAGGACTTAATCTACCTATTGTAATAATATTTTTATTTGTTAGTTTACTTCTCTTATCTGGAAGACTATCTATTACATTGGGAATATATATACATTTGGTTTTACCTATTTTATTCTCATAAAACTTTCTTAAATTATCAGATACTACAACAAAGTAATCAAAATCTCTTATAGAATCTATTACTTTAGTTATATACTTTTTATTATTATTATGAAAGTTATGTTCAGTTGCAATTTTTATTATATTATTATAAGCATAGTATCCTACTAATCTACTATGAAAAGTTCTAGTAGTTATTATATAATCACTATAAGTATTTCTAATTACCTTAATATTTCTACTTCTCTTAAGACACAATATTTTAGCTGATTTAAATCCTTCTTTAAATATACTAATTATATTTTTATTTTTTATTGCTTGTTTAAACTCTTCTTTATTTGGTTTATCATCAATTAAATAAGTAATTTTAACTTTTTCTGAAAATGGAAATGCTGGTTTATCTAAAACTTTATATGTTGATATAATTTCTATATCATAATTTTCTTCAAGCATTTTACATAATGATGATAAGTATTTTTCAACACCACCAAATCCTAGATGTAAAGCAAATATTGTTATTTTTTTTCTTTCTCTCTTTTCTGTTATTTCTAATTCACCTTTTGTCAAAGCACTATCTAGCATTGCCATTGCAAATGACACATATATAGATACTGCTGGAGCACTATATACATGACCTGCCATCATAGAAATCATTGTTATTATTCCTATTACATATATGTTTGTTAATTTAAAGAAAGATAATCTGAATTTATTTTTAAATATTGATTTTATAGTTCTATACGCAATATAAACAAGTGGACTAAAGTAAATTATAAATCCAATAATTCCATAATGAAAGAATATATCTAATGGATCTATCTCAATTAGTTTTTCTATTTTTTTATTGTTTATTTCACTTCTATTTAAGAATCCAATTCCGAAAAGTTTATCATCAATTTTAGCATTATCATATATTTCTAATGTATTAAAGAAAAATTTATCTCTACCACTTAATGCTACTTTTATAATTCTTTGTGCGCTTGGGCTTTTAACAGTATACTTATTGTTATTTTTAATATTATCTGTTTCTTCTTTAATATCTTCCTCAATGTGACTAGATTCTGATATAGCACTTTGTAAATTTTTTACTGCTGGTATATTAGGTATTAATCCAAATGATATTACTATAATTATTATTGACCATTTTAGGCCATATGCTCTATTTTTTTTATAGTTAAATAGAAAATATAAAGCATAAATAACTTCAGTAATTAGCATACCTAAAAATGATGTTTTGGTTCCTAATAACGTCATTGCAAGTATTACTATTATAAAGGTTAATGCTATTTTAACTACGCCTTCCCTTTCAAATAACAGATAATATAAAAATGGAAATAAAGCTACCATTATTGCACCTATTTCATTAGCAGCATAAAACCATCCTACAGTACCTTTATTATTACCAACATACGATGAAAATGCTGTATTAGTTATTTCTGGCAGTATTATTAATATTGAATATATTATTGCTTCAACTATACACACCTTAAATATTTTTTCTTTTTTCAATTGTAATTCATCAAATGCATTTATTAAGCATAATGCCACTATTGGAAAATACATATATTTAAATAAATATGTTATTTCTGTTTTTAAAAAACCAAGATTAAATATTCCATTTTTCGTTATAAGATATATTACACTAAATATACAAAGTATTCCTAAATATATTATACTTTTCTTTTTATGTACTGATTTGTTTACAAAGAGCAGATATATTACCATTGTAAATAGGAATAACCCTCTAACTATCATACCAATAGTTAATGGTAAATTAGTAAATCTAACCATTAAAGATGTAAATAAATCTAATATAGGTTGTATTAATAGAAAGATATAAAATATATTTGCTTTTTTATTATTGCTATCAATTCTCATAATTACTATCCTTTCTTCACTTTAAATATCAAATTAATCAATCCATACATTTTTATATTTATTAATTTATAAATTATTTTTCTATTTTTTGATAAAGTGTTTATATATTTATTGTTTTTATAATTAGGAAATTTTTTATTCATGTAATCAATTAGTTTGTTTATAGTTTCTCTTTTAACTTTATCATCAGCCTCTGCTTTTAATACCCTAACAATAGCTGATATATAAATATGATCAATAGCTAAAAATTCTATTTTGCTAAAATACTCTTCTTTTTTATTATGCTGAATATAGGATAAAATATCATTAAAAGCTTCTAATATTTCTAAATTTCTTTTTACATTAGAATTATTCATTGTAGATCCTTCTCTTATTAGATAATCATATAATGGTTCATCAATAAAAGCAAAAGTGTTAGAATTCATTATAGCTTTTAGTGTAAAAGCTAAATCTTCATACCAAACTTTTTCTTTGAATTCCAATTTATTTTTTATCAAAATATCTCTTTTGTATATTTTGTTCCATACAGCCATTTTACCAAAGAATATATTTTCTAAATCTGTATTATAATTATTTATAAATGCATCTATATTTTTATTTTGGTAATCTTCGCTTACATTATAATTGCCACATACTACTATATCATAATTATTTTCTTTAGCCTTATTATATAATTTTTTATACATATCTTTTTCAACAAAATCATCACTATCAACATAGCCAATATATTCTCCTGTAGCTTTTTTTAAGCCATAGTTTCTTGCAGAACCTTGTCCACCATTTTCTTTAATGTATGATTTTATTTTATCAGGATATTTTTTTACATATTTATCTATTATTTTCTGACTATTATCTTTAGTTCCATCATTTACTACAATTATTTCTATTTCTTTTAATGATTGTTTTACTAAACTATTTAAACATTTATCTATATACTTCTCTACTCCATATACAGGGACTATTATACTCAATTTACACTCGTTCATAATTATTATCCTTTCATTTTACCTTTTAGTAATAATATTATTTTTGATACATTATATAAATCATGATAATTTAGCCAAGCAATGATTTTTCTGTTTCTTGATATTTTATTATAAAAAGGCAATTTAGTATAATTACTAATATTATCTTTACAATATTTTAAAAATATATTTATTGTTTCTTTTTTATCTTTACTTTTTTGAAATGCAAGTCTATTTATAGTAGTTATTAATATGTGTTCAAATATTAGATATGAAACTATATTTTCATCATATTTTTTATTTTCTTTTAAATAATTAATTATATCATCCATAATTATTATCATATCTAAATTTTTCTTTGAATTATTATTATTCATTGTAGATTCATGACCGCAATTACAATGATAAAATCCTTCACTTATATTAGATATCTTATCAGTATTAAAAAGTATTTTTGTAGTAAAATTAAAATCTTCATACCATAATTTTGATAAAAATCTGAAATCTTTTATTAATTCTTTTTTAAATATTTTATTGCAAGCTGATGGAGTCACCTCAAATACGCTATTATATTTTGTACAATTATGGTATATAGTATAATTAGCATAATGATCAACCATATCACATATTACTATGTCACTATTATCTTTTTTTGCAAGAGAATACATTTTTTCTAAGGCATCTAAGTCAAGCCAATCATCACTATCAACAAAAGAGATATATTCACCCTTAGCTTTTACTATTCCAATATTCCTAGCGGAGCCTTGCCCTCCATTTTCTTTAATAAATGATTGTACTTTTTCCGGATATTTTTTAACATATTTATCTATTATCTTTTGACTGTTATCTGGACTACCATCATTTACTACAATTATTTCTATTTCTTTTAATGATTGTTTTACTAAACTATTTAAACATTTATCTATAAACTTTTCGACATTATATACAGGTACAATTACACTAACCTTAATTTTCATTATTTCACCTCGTACTGACTAATTATTTCATTATATCTATTTTCAAGAATTTGTAACTCTTTTTTGATTTTTTCTTTAATATTTTCTTGTTTAAATAGATTATCATATTCAAATGGATCTTTCCTTATATTGTATACTTCTTTTATTTCATTATCTATAAATTTTTTATTAATATATACTTCCATCACAACATCATAATTATCTGTTCTTACTCCAAGTATTATTGGCCTACGATAAATGTCTGGACATCCACCACCCATATATTCTAATAAAGCGTAATCTTGTCCTTTTGATTCTAAAAGGCTTTGTCCTTTGAAAACTTTTGGAATTTTAATATCAACTAAATCTAATAATGTTGCAGGAATATCTTTTGTGGAACAATAATTATTTATCATTTTATTTTTTATATCTTTGCTCCAAACTATAAATGGTACATTATAATTTTCTCTATAACTAGATATTACATACTTTTCTCTTACTGGAGAAAAATAATATGAAAATCCATGGTCTGCTGTTATTACTATGCTAGTATCATTTAAAATTTTTTCTTTTTCTAAAAACTTAAATATATTTTTAATAATATTGTCGCAGTACATCAATGATAAATCATATGATATACTTCCTTTATATCCTTTAGGAATATTGTTTAAGTAAGTATTTATTCTTTTAAAATCTTCTTCAATTAATTTTAAATCCTTAGTATCATAAGTAAAGAAGTTTTCTGGAAAATGCGCATCATCAATATGAACATAACTCATCCATTTTTTATCTTTATTTTCTTTTATCCAAACAAATAGTTCTTGTGATACTGTATAAAAAGATCTTTGAACTTTGAATTGGTCATAATTATTTGATATCCTATCATATAAATCCTTATCGAAAAGTGAATTTTTATACCCAGCTAGTAAACCTTTTGCGGTTTTAAAATCTTTATTTATTATACTTTTTATAATGTTTTTTATTGGCAATTTATTATTTAATAAATTATTTTTAAGATCTATTTTATTAATTCTATCGAAAGTATTTTTGTATTTTTCAATTACTTTATTTCTAACTATATTGTCATGTACTTTATCACTCATCATATATGTTTTTATATTAAATAATTGATGATTTTCTTTTTGTTCAAACAAACTATTTAAATATTTTTTATTATCTTTACTAAATTTTTCATATTCAACTTTAATTTGCTTTATGTCATTATCAATATCACTAACATCTATATTCCCGTTGAGCATACTTGTTTCAGAATCTTTATCTCTTATTTTTTCTAAATATATTATCCAATTTTTAAAATTATCATCTAACATATCTGCTAATATTTTATACTCCTTGTTGTTTATTTCATTTTTTCCAAAAATTTCTGAATAATATTTTAATCTATAATCCCATATATGTGAAAACTGAAATCCTTCAATATATTTTCTTTCATCATAGCCAGGAGCCATATATGATGGATAAATACTTGGATAGTAGTTATTATAAAAAACTTTATAACCATTATTCCTAAACACTTCTAAAACACAAGTTTTATCTTTAAATCGCTCCATATAGCCTCCATTATCCATTGTATCAATACCTCCAAGTAAACACATCAAAGCCGCTTCTGTATATGGAGCTTCAGAAAACATTTTATCTCCTGAAATAGACTTTTTTCTTAATTCATTCAAAAAAGGAGCACATAATGATGAAGTGTTTTTATTAAATAAAATATCATTTGTTACAGAATCAATAACTATAAATAACACATTTTTTTTCATTATTACTACACTCCTTTTAATCAAACTCTACTGTTTCCTTCACATCATTATTAATTTCGTATGGAAATTCATATAAATATTTTTTTAATTCTTTTTCTATAACTTTACATTCTTCTCTATATTCTTCTTTTCTAAACAATTGAGTATTTTTTATTGACATTTCTGGTATAAATCTAGTTTTTTTATTTATATGATCACTTTCCTTAAAGCCTAAAAATTTAGTTATTTCTTTTATTTTAGTATCATAGTTATAAATTAAATCTTCAAAATTAATTCTTAATACTTTATTTGATGTACACTCTTTTTCGCTTTCACGCATTTTTTTATAAAAATTGCAAAATTCATTTACTTCTAGTGGAAATGGTACACAGATTTGTTTTTGTTGCCAAATATATTTATTTGTTATAAATACATCTCTTGGATCTCTTGCTACTACAATAACTCTTAATTTATCATCAAAATAATTATCTACTCTGAATAAATTAAATGGTAATAAAAACTGATCTAAGATTATATTTTCTTTCCCTTTTGATATTTCTTCGATTATTTTATAAATATATTTATGTGATTCTTCATAAAATTTATTTGAATCAACATACGATATACGCATACCATCTGAATATTTTAAAATTTTATTAAATCTAACTTTATTTCCTGTTAATATTTTTAATGGTTTTCTAGCTAATAATTTAAAAAACATTTTTGTATTAACTTCTTCATGTGTATACCAATATCCTGGGAAATTAAATTCTTGAATATTATTTATATATTCCTCAGTTATTTTCATAAAATTTGAACTAATTATTTTTTGATAGTTTCCTACCCACCAAAACTTCTTATTATATAATTTCTTCATTTGTGTTTCAAAACTTCTAATTGCTTCATCACTTCTGATTGCATTATTTCCTATTAGTAATTTATCTTCAAAATCAAACAATCCATTTGGACAATGCAATAACACATACTCATAACTCTTGAACTCATTTTGGCAATCTCTAAACTCTGATATCAAATCAGTAATAGCGGATGATCCGCTTCCCATATACCCTGTTGGTACTATTATTTTTTTCATATTACTTTTTCCCTACCTTTAATTTATTTTTAAATTTATCTAATATAAACATTAAATTATTATCTTTCTTTATATATAAAACTATGAAATATAATAACATGCAAGTAATTATTATTAATATCATAGTTATATAGAATCCTAAATTAAGCTTTCTAAGTAGCAATGATATTGGTATAAACAATAAACTCAAAATTATATATGTTATATTTTTTTTACTAAATACTTGAACATTAATATTCATTTTTCTTCTTGCATAAATGTAATGTGTGATAAATACTGCTAATTCGACTAGTCCGGTTGTTGTCAAAGCAGTTATTGGACTAAATATTTTAAATGTAACTAATAAGTAATTAATTATTAAGTTACAAGTTCCACAAACTAATGATACTTTTAAAATTCTATCCTCTCTATTGTTTGGATACATTACTAAATTATTCATTACTGATTCTAGTGATATAAATATTCTAGTTATACATGCTATCATAAGTGGTATAATGGCTGCTAAATATTTTTTACTGGCATATAAAATTATTA
>OHYH01000535.1_pt1 | contig 13872 bp, 8 predicted proteins | sample 1580211 | NCBI WGS metagenome assembly OHYH01 (sample SAMEA3882528, study PRJEB24775) | human gut metagenome | biome: human-associated habitat; feature: intestine environment; material: feces | place: Netherlands | collected 2009/2010 | reverse complement strand
TGGGCACCAGAAACCCCGTCAGAGTTTCCTCTGACGGGGTTTTGCATTTTCTGTGTCCGCACCGTGTCCGCAATTTGTCCGGGACGACAAAAATTGAGACCTGCCCCTGGCTACTTATCTCGCACAATCGGGAATAATTTCCACAAGGAATGATTTTTCATATCGGCCGGAAACAGCCCCCCCCCTTCTACAACTGTTATCTTCAAAAAGTTTAATGTTTAATGATGCTGTTTTGTATTATGCCTCATATTAGATTTCCGCTTTTGGAGTATAATTCACAGGTTTTGCTGTAAATATGCTTAAAGGTGTACTAATTGAATTGATATATTATAAAATATTACGGCATAATATATCCTTTTTTCTCTGCTTTCTCAATAATCTTGACGAGGCGTTTGCATTGTGCGGCAGACGGCAGAGAATTTCGCTTAATATACTCTGCGATACTGCCTATAAATGCGACATCTCCATATGGCAGCATATCCTCCTTTGATAAATCATTGCACACTTTAGTCCAATAATCAGCTCCCAATTTAAATATTTCAACTGAGGCATCTATATTATGGCTGAATTTTCTTTCTTTTTTTGCGGCAGCCTCTTCCTGCTTCATCTCATTCTTTGAGATTAAGGTTGACACAAACTCATCCGATAAGGACAGCGGCAAACTTTTGCACTTATTCCAGGTATCTGCACGACGGGCCATACTTCTAACCAATCCGCCTTGTGCTTCCTCCTCAAAGAAATTATGAATAATATGTGCCAGTTTCATCAGCTCCTTTTCAAGAGCCGGGTACATTTCCTGCTTTTGCCAAATGAGTTTCCAGTCAAGATCCATGTTCTTGGGAATCATAGCCATCATTTTTGCTATGGCATATGGAATTATTTGAGCTTTATTACCTCCTGTCGGATACCAGTCTGCTTTATTGATGCGACGATCCAGCGAATCAAAGATAATTACAGAACATACACATTTTGAGAAATATACCTCATTGATACTCTCCTTGGAGGTTTCATACAGACTGTCGATCGTTTTAGCGAATCGGGAGAAGTTAATAGCCGAACTCTGACATACCTCATGAGGATTCATTGCAAATGCATTGAGGCATTTGGCAAGTTTCTCCTTTTTGATGACTTGATTTTTAGGGTGTTTCTCACAAAATTTTGCACGAGCCGCGGAACTGAGCTGCATTTGTTCCTGCTCCCACTTCCCTCTTGAACGCTCATAAAACCAAATTGTCTGGTATGGATTGCCATTTACCGGCGGAGCCATCCTCTTTCTTGACAATTGTTCCATTATGACATGGTATGGATGGTTTGAGAAAAAGTCGGCTTCAGACACAGCATTCTGGCTGTTTGCACACTGAGATATTGTTTTGGTAATATTGTTATATCGTTCAATGTCATCCTCGGACATATCATCATCAACATTAAGCACTGTCAGCTTCATCGGGACAAACAGGTTATCCATGCCTCCGTCCTTTACCTCTTTCTTGATTTTTGCATTGGCCAGTGATGCCGTAGTTTGACCGCCATTTATTATTTGGGGATCTTTAAGGTATACTATTTTTGTCCCGTCATCAGAAAAACCGATTGAGCGGGCAACCACAGCAATTCCATTATTATATGTAAAGAAATTTCCCGGATGCTTTATAATGGTTTCACGTATTCCTTTATTGACTTTGCCTCTCACGCTCAAAAAAGCACGAATGTTGCCCTGCAGCAGCTTGCTGCCATATTTGCAATAAATCTTTGCCAAGAACTCTCCCGGAACAATACCCAGATAAGCATCATAGTTCGCATCCTCGCCAATGTCTGCTTTGAGATACTGAATGCCGTCACAATCAAAATCCTTGGTTGCAATCTCAATGATTTCACTGGAATTAGAGGCATATGTCTGATGAAAACGCTCTATTGTCCACACATTCAGTTCAACCGGCCTTTCGAGGAATTCCTCGCGGCTGACGTTTTTAACCTGTTTGCTGAGAATGGCATTGGATAGAATGATAAACTTGAATCGGGAGATTTCGGTAGCAAGCATACTTTTGCCCACTTTTGTTTTTATCTCCTTTGCAACATTAATGGCTTGGTCTGAATCGTCGCAATATGCAGAAATATCACCATCAACACTCTCCTCAATAAAATTCCTCATGTGAAGGAATAATTCATCAATGCGTGTATTGGTTAATGTAGGAATATTGTCGATTTCATTGACAAAATCACTGGCAATCATAACCAGCGCTCCATCAGCTTCATCATAAGCATAGGCATCAAAAGACATTATGCGCCCCCGGCGCCCCTTCATTTCGATGGACATAGGCATAGGATCAGAAACATCTCCTATATCTTCCAGAAGTTCCAGTGCTCTGCTGATAAACTGCGCCTCAGGCGCCGATCCTTCATGTTCGGCATCAAAGCGGAGCTGCTCCATAAACTGTTTTCTAAATTCGCCTATCTCCATTGCGGTGTGCTTGTTATGATTGTTTAAATTCTTCTAAATTTGAAAGGATGAGTTCATATTGAACCTTTATAATTGGCAGTGCAATACTATTCCGCATAATGCGCGGGAATCCTTCTGACACAATATACTTGGCAAATGAGCTTTGTGAATATACAAAGTTATCGTAATCACTTGACCAGTCAAAGCCGTATGACATTAGTTTCCTTGCAAACATCTCCTTGTAGAAATCACTGCTTATCAATGTCATAATTTCATTGGCGAGAGAGCTGAGTTTAACGCCGTTATATCCAGGGCTCATTTTTTCAAGTTTGTATACAGCCAAACAGCCGTCAACATTACTATCCAGCTGCTCAATTGAAGAGATGCGCACAGCATCTTTCCCTGCGCTGACTGTTTTCACTTCATACCAGATGCTGTCTATTGAAAAATCTTTACTGGTTTTTTCAGGCCCGGTCCAGCTGTCTACTGCCTTGTCTGTTCCATACATTGGAATCATTTCGTTTTTCAAAAATAGCATTTCCCCGATCAAGCCCATAATTTCCGGTTCAGTCAAGTCTCCGTGATTGGGTTTGAACAGACGCTTCCATGATGCGTATCTGTTGCATATGGCCCGATAGCCTTCAACCTGGTCAGTTATTCCGTTAAGAGAAGACAGAAGATCCTGGCAGAATGTGCAGAACCGTTCAAGGAGTTCTTCTTTCTCAAGCAAGAAAATCAGTGAATATGAGTTATCATCCTCATATTGCTCGACAGATATTACCTCGGAGCCAAAGATTCGTGTTGGAACATACTGTCCTTTGAACTTGAAAGCATATCTGCCTTTGTCGTCTTTGCCTATATAGGTGTCAAGATCTCTGGCTGTTCCAACTCTTTTAAAAAAGCCTTGTTCAAATCCTTCAGAGAAAATGCCGTATATATCCTGGCTATTGTATTGTTTCATTGTCTTCAATGTCTTCTGACTCATCCTGCATAAACTGCTGATAATATATTTTGTTCGCCTTGTAATGTTTTATATTTTGAGCACCTTTTACTCCTGGGAATCCTATGGCAAAGGCAACCATTTTATCTCCCCCCAATGCTTCCCGGTATTCAGACAGCTTCTTCTTTTCATCTTTTCCCTCGGTCCTCACAGGCTCGATGAGCATAATTATCAACAGAGGTTTTCGGTCTGCCAAATGCTCAAAGTATGCTCTATTTGGAATTTCCCGATTTTCATTTTTACCTTCCTTTCTCCACTGTTCTTTGCATTTTCTCTTTACGAAATTCAACTGATCTTCAGATAGTCCATAAGCACCTTCCTGAGTGCTCAGCAATTTTCGCCGCGAGCTTGCAGCAATAGCATTATTCTCAACATGGACAGTGCGTGCTGCACATCTGACAGATGCTATGTGCGGTATTTCATAACATTTGTCAGACTCGCCGCTTTGGAAAACTATATCCCAATGCTCTAATCCTACCGTGTTTTCATCTGTTATGAAATCCAGAATATATTCAGTGTTGAAACTCGGATTAACCTTTGAACTTTTAATATTTTTCACAAAAGCCGCTACAATATCTTTCGGCACATCTTTTACTATCAGAGATGTATTATTTTTGAATTTATCAAACGACAAGTTTCTCTTAAACAGCTCCTCTGCCAGCCAAGTCACTTGTTCAAGATTAAGAGTGTTGTGAGTCGCATTCAGACTGATATACGGTGTTTCATATATATTGCCGTAATAGGATTCCTGTATATCCAGATTGAAGGACTGCCTCATCTTATTGCCAGCAGTGATTTGCAGCTCCTGACAATTGTCGCGCACTTTAATTCCGAAATCCTTTGGCGTCAGCCGCTGTGCAAACATCTCTTTCAGCTCTTCCTTCAAATCCTCTGACGCCATAGAAATCTCATCATACCAGATTGCACTTTCTTCACTCGTCCATATTTGGAAGATATCTTCATATCCTTTTCTATATCCGAACCAGCGCCCCATCTGCATCAGGACATCAAAAGTAGCCGTATTGCGGTAGAAGTAGCTTGTCAGCAGCCCCTCCAAGGTCAAACCTCGTGACAATGCCATTCCTCCGACGGCAATAACCCGCAATGACGGATTTTCTTTGTAGTCGAGTTTCCCGCTTGATTTTAATCCATTTACAACAAGAACCTTTATGCACTCAATTGCTTTGAAAAGGTTTTCTTTTCTAACAACTCTCTCAAATGAAACATCAGAGACAAAACTGTAATGCTTATCCCACAACTGCTTCAATTCTTTATATAGAGGCAGATTCGTGTTTTTGCAAGAATCGCTGTTGAAATCTTTTTCAACGATGCTCTTGAATTCATCATAAATACGTTCTACCTCTTCTTTTATTACATTTTGCACCTTCACGAATCGAGACATATTCACCAGCATGCTTCTTGGCGCTGAACTTTGTCCTCGCAAATCTCGAATGGTATTCGCCAAAAAGAAACAATAAATAGCCTCTTTTAACGAATCGGGAAGGATTCCGTTCCATTCTTTCTGATGCCGATAGTAAAATGCCCCTGCATTCAACTCATCGATGTGGGTGCGAGCCCAATCACGCCAGCATCCGTCTCCGTAGTCGGGTTCATCAATATCAATGATATATTTTATATTGCGATAATATTTGGAGCCGGCATTGAATATCTGCTTTGCTCCAATGTATGTTGAGGGGGTTGGCAGTGTGTATATAAAATGTTCCGGGAACAAATCTGCATTTTTCATTTCATCAACAGAATCCGGGTCGATGAAAACATTTGCAAATGGGGTCGCTGTAAAACCGACATACGATGCGGTTTTAAACAAATTGCAAATTTTTCTTATAATAGCATTTGTCTTTGTTGGATTCGTTTCATCCTTGCTCGTATTGACAGATGCATTGTCCGCTTCATCGTCTATAAGTAGCAAGGGCGCATTAACGCACTCCTCTGAATGATCATAATTGTTGTACTTTAGCCAGTTGTGTAATTTTGTAAGAACTGATACATTCTTTTTGACAACAAACAATACAACTGAACGCTGTGCTTCAAGCGACACAAAAATACTGTCTTTCTGTCCGACAAAATCTGATGATTGAGTTGTATAAGACGATGCCAGCAGCTGTTTGTCATATTTGCCGACGCCCACTCGCTTGGGCTTCTCTATTTTTGTTATATCATCTCTCTTGATTTCAAGGCCTACAATGCCTTGGTCAATACGCTCCTGAGTCTGCTGGCGTAGATTCTCTGTTATGCCTGCCAGCAAAATGACAACCTTGTAACCCGCATCAACAGCTTTGCATATCAGACCGGAATACGTTGCTGTTTTTCCAGACTGAACGTCACCAATAACCAAACCGCGAATCAACCGCCTTCCTTCATGCGCTTCTTTCGGATTGCAAAGACAATTCATTATGGCGGGAAGAGTCTTCTTGTCCAAGATGTCTATACTCTTGTCATCAAGCGATGATTCTTCCAGAAGATATTTGCTGTACAGCCTCCAGAAATGCTCATCTTCGATTTCTGCATGCTCATACCAATTGTGAGGATCATCATAGTCGTCGAATATACAATTGCCTTTAGTGTGTTTTATAGCTTCTTCTGTTTCGATGGCGCGAAAAACTTCTGCCCTGTCCTCATCAGTCAGGCTGATTGGAATAAATTCAAGCCCCTTATCTATATAGGAGTCAATATCTTCGTATTTTATGGTTTTCCCGTTTCGCTTGTCGACCCCGATGCGGCGTTTGATAACCATAATGAGATCATTGAACTCATCACTGCTTATCTTCATTTGTATAATAGTTTATCAGCATTTCTTTCAGTTGCGGAAGACAGCACCATGGTTCGGCTTTCATAATAGTATCAACAGCGTCATTAAGCTCCCTGCCGTATTTAATCATTTTGTCGATCAGCGTAACTCCCAACTGAAAATTATCCTCAAGGTCTTGCGTTTTATCCGCTGCAACAATAGCGTCATTGCACCTGTCTACGTATATATCCTGTACTGGAATACCTTTTTCTATCTCTGACAACAAAGTTTCTACGATGTCTGCCGCATCGTCAGGAATGTGTTCCATCACATATTTGCAGAGCGGACTGTTTCGATTGATCTGATAGTAGTAGGCATCATTTCTGCCGCGCATTCTATCCCAAATGTGGCTTATATTATCTTCCGAATTATCTTTGCGGCCGCGATGCGTCTGTTTTCTAACAGAAATGTCCATTGCTTCTTCAACGGTTTTTTTAAGCTGGTTCTGAATTGATTTGGGTATTGAAGCATTCTGTTTCTTAATATCGATGCCCCAAATGTCATCCAGAGAGTTGGGGATGTCTACACGTATTCTGGCATTTTTTGTCAGCTCACTGCGTTTGAGCCCAAACCATGTCCCATAAATAATAAGCCTCTGATTCCTGTAAATATAGAAACCCTGTCTTGTTCTCAGATTATCAGTACCGCCTAAAAGTTTTTTATCTTTTTCTGTTAGGTCCGAGCCAAAAGGCAGTACAAACGGACGCACTTTTATCAGCCGTTCAATACCTTGGCTGTCCCGCAGTGCAATAGCGAACTCTTTTTTTGTCGTAGTTTTAGCATTGCTTTCAAGAAATGGATCCTGTGCCTTTACTTTCGCGTTGTTAATCCAGATAACAAGCTTCTTCGCAGAGATATAGCGGTGAAAAATAAGAGCCACATGATCCTGCACTTTATCGCTTAATTCACGAAGAGTGCTGAAAACCTGTCCATGACTCGACTTTTCCAACACATCAAAATCTTCCCATATCACAAGAGTTCCGCTGTCATTAGTCTTTCCTGCTTCACGCAGATTCTCTATGTACGGCAGATTTGATATTTCATCAATGGTCAGTTCGTTAACAAACCATTTTTTATGTTTAAGTATGTAATTATAGTCCCACGAATACGCACTGATATCTCCGTCTTGCATGCTCACAACTGTCAATATGCGGCATTGTGACAATGATGCAGCTTTAAGTCCCAGCCCAAACCTTCCTAAATCATTTTCAGAGCGGGCTGCTTCTGCCGCAGAACTGCCATAGCACATTGCCTCGAAAAGTTCTTCACGAGACAGCCCGCAGCCGTCGTCAAGAATGCCCACTGCTTGTTTTTGGAAAGAATCGGTTGGGAAAAACAGTGAAACGTATGAGCATCCGGCACTAATGCTGTTGTCAATAACATCAGCGATTGCAGACTCGAAAGAATAGCCCATTGAGCGCATTGACCCCATCAGCATATCAGCTTTAGGAATATTTTCTTTATAGATGCCCATCGCAACAATATTATTTATAAGTTAATATCTTCTTCATAACAGCTTTGGCAAGCAGCGGAGGAACAGCATTGCCGATTTGCTGCTGAACATATGATACAGGCCCTTCAAATATGAAATGGTCTGGAAAACTTTGCAGCCGGGCTGCTTCGCGAACGGACAACCCTCGATCTTGATGAGGATGTATAAGCATGCTTTTTCTATAATTCGATATTACCACAGATGGCTTGCCACCGATTAATCGTTTATATATTCCGCTGTGGCATCGTTTTTTATCAGCATAATTCTCCATTAAGCGGTCGGGGATAGATGACCAGTTTTCGCCTTGTCCGATGTATTTATAGCGCTCAACTACATAGTCCTTATTGCGTGATACGATATTTTGGGTAGGGGCTTTTGACTTTTTTCTCATCAGCTGAGCATATGGAGACGCCTGCTCAAAAGGAACTGTGTATTCCCCCTTCATTTGAATTTCTCCATTTCCAAGAACCGGTAAATCACTAATTGCCTCATCAACAGAAACTGAATAATCAAATTCTTTGGGGAATTCAAAATCTATCCCATTTCTATTCCCGACAATAAACAGCCTGTTTCGGCGTTGCGGCACGCCAAAGTCAGAAGCATATAGTATTTTTGATTTGACTGTATAGCCAATATCTCTAAATCGGTTTTCTATATGATTCTGGATATTCTCCTCTCCGTTTTTAAATTTTGTCAGGCCATATACATTTTCAAATACAAACCATGTTGGAGCAATTTTATCAACAAAACGCAAAAATTCCTCAAACATCCTGTTATTTGGATTTGACATATCTCTGGTTTTTGTGTTTGAAAGAGAGAACCCCTGACATGGAGGACCGCCCATTATGATAAAAACAGGTTGAGTATTTAATTTGTCGGCTGAAAGTTTTCTTATATCTTCGCAGAATACGGTTGCATTCTTAAAATTCCTTTTATATGAGGCTGCTGCATAAGCGTCTGCTTCAACTGCATACCGCATGGATATGCCAGCCATTTCTGCACCTAGACTTAATCCGCCTGCACCTGCAAAAAGGTCTATGCCAATCAGCTGTTTATTGGTCTTCATCATTTTATAGTTTGCATCTTGCATATTTTTACCATTCTTCAGCACACTGAATGTATTCAATCGGCTGAATCGTATTTTACAAAGATACATTTTTTTCATAAACGGAGATTGACTGAATAAAAAATCAGAGGGCTATAAACGTTTATATTTGAATAACATCCAAAGAATGCAGAATGTTGTTTGTCAACCGGCCTAAATTTTTAAATAATCACTATCTTTACCAAAAGATAATAAGCATCAAAATGCCAGATACATTAACTCAAGAACAACGCCGTCGCTGTATGTCGCATATTCGGTCCAAGAATACTAGGCCTGAAATTCTTGTAAGACATGAACTTTTCCGCAGAGGGTATCGTTATCGGATCAATGTCAACAAATTGCCTGGCAGACCAGATATTGTTTTACCCAAATACAAAACGGTAATTTTTATAAATGGATGTTTCTGGCACGGACATGAAGGATGCAAGCATTTTGTTCTGCCGAAATCAAATATAGAATACTGGGAATCAAAAATTCTCGGCAATCAACAAAGAGATAAAGAAGTTATATTGAAGCTTCAGCAGCAAGGATGGAGAGTTATTATAGTATGGGAATGTGAGATACAGAAATCCCAATTGCCAAGAATTATTGATAAAATAGATTCAATCATCAAGTGTCCATGAACAGTGAACTGTTTTGTATATTTTAAGGTTAGATAATCCGAATATATTTAATCGCCAGATTCTTATTTTGAGTAAAATGATTGTATATTCACTCATTATGCGACAGAACAATGATAGAACTGTTAACATGATGAGGTGTTATCGTGCGATTTAGGAGTAATAATCGCAGGTTGCATGATGTCCAGATTCAGTCATTTCCTTTGGTAGCGATCAGCTGATACTGCTGGTAAGAATATCCGCAAGATTTGCGGAGCAACTTGCATGACCTTGCGGATTTCTTTCGACGGCAATACCTTGGGAGGAGGGGGGGGGCTTATTTGTTTTTCAATCGGGAGGCATTTTTGTTCAGACGCTCGGCTTCTCGTTCTTTCAGTCTTGCCTGTTCTTCTAATTGGACTTTGCGTTGAATGGTTTGTTCATATTCTTCGACATCCTTCTTCATCTGGCGGATTTTTGCGTTGTCGCGGTTTAGTTCAAAAATCTCCTCCAGCTCAGCGATACGCTTGGACGTCGCCTCACCTTTCATTTTGATATAGCGGTATTTCAAATCATTTGCGGCCAACTGCTGATTGCTTACCGAGATCCGGTAAATAAAACCAATAAGGAGGACAATTATTACCGCCATAACAAATATTACCAGCGCGGTTTTCGAGGATTTAATATCGAGCGTATAGGTATGTCGATGCTCCTGCACAGGCAGATTTTTGAGCATTGCCGCTGCTTCGACGGCTTGCCCTACCTGCTCTATCAACGTATGCGTCTGCCTATTTTCCTTGTCGATCACCTCCAGTCTCTCAGCCAACTGTTGCAGCAGCATATCATATTTGTTAACTATCTCCCGTTCCTGCTCGGTTTTTATTTCGGGCTGGGCTGTATGCCGTTGCAGGTGCTCCAGCAGTTGTGCTACCTGCCCCTGCGAGCGTTCCGCAGCCTCTATCAACCGCTCGATCCGTTCCAGCTGGGCATTCTCCAAACCTGCGTTTCCTGCGCCACCTGCCTTGGTGTTTTTGATGGCCTTGACAAGCGTGTCTTTGAGATCTTCGTACATCTCAAACGACAGGGAGATCTGATTATTCTCTTTCATTGTCATTTCTGGATTGAAGTTAAAGTTTTACATGAGGTCTATTCTTCTGTTCGCGCAACCTGCGCCTGTGTTCCATCGCAGCTATAGCCATCGCCTCGGCCGCAGCGTTGAGCAGTGCCGTGATGCGTGCGATATACTCTTCGGGACTTTCTCCCGGCTTGCGCTGCAACTGTTCGGCCGACACCCCGCCGGGCAAACCGGCCGGCGGCAGTGGAATCCCGCCTGCCTTTCCGAGGTTTACCGATGACGGCTCTTCGCGCGTGCCGCTGCTACCCATACCGCCGAACAACCCTGCAAATGCTGAACGGTAATTGCCTGCCGCCGCCGAGAGGTTTCCGAGGAGTGCAGCCCAGTGCAGGGTTTGTTGCTGCAGGCAGGTGAAATGGCGGTCGAGTTTCGTAAAGCTAAAAGCCCGGTCGATCTTCGAGCCGGAAAATTCGAAACCGTTTTTCGAGAACAGAACCCCTTGTTTGCGATCGGTATTTCCGCAATACTTGTAGCGGACGCCGATGCCCTGTTTTTCCAGTTGCTTCTCCAACCCTTTCCATCCGGCGCATCGGGGCAGACACCTTTTGATCGCATCGTAGATTTCGTATCTGGTCTTGTCGGGTTCGCGCAGCCGCTCCCGCCGCACGTCGTCCTTTCCCGGCGCAAGGTATAGCCCGTACTTCTCGGTCAGCTCTCGGCATACCTTGGCGTTTCGGATCTTGATGTTCTTGTCCGAAATAGTTTGCCCGTCATTTCCGACCCGGTTGTAGACCAGATGGCAGTGCGGATGGGGCTGGTCGAGATGGCGCACCAATAGGTATTGCGTATCGGTGATGCCCATCTTCTGCATGTACTCCTTTGCGATCTGCGTCATCAGTGCGTCGGTCATCCGTGGAGCGTCTTTGGGTGAAAAAGAGAGCGAGATATGCCCGACGGTGTTTTTCAGCCGCGGGTTCAGGAGAGTCTGGTCATTGAAATCCTCGGCCATGCGCTTTGCATCCGGAGGCACGATACCCTCGGCCTCCAATATCCGGGATTTCTCTTTCATCACGTAGCCTACCGTCCCCGAAAAGGACGATCCCGATATTATCTTACCGATCATCGCGCAAATATTTTAAGAGCCGCCGAACTTCCTGCACTACCGATGCAATCTGTTTCTCCAGCCGTTCGATGCCTTTGGCGTGTGCCAGCCGGGTCAGCTGGTTCAGGTTGTCGGACAATCCTTTCAGCAGGTCGAATACCGGACGGTGTTCCTTCTTTACCCGCTCCTTCACTCACCCATAGGCGATGAGCTGCCGCACGACCTCGACGGGCTTCTGACCCGATTGCCGGGCCAGAGCCTTGAGCCGGAGATGTAGCTCCGTGTTGTAGCGGACGGTAAGTCGGTATTCCTGCCGCTGGGATTTGCTCAGCACAGGACGGCCGCCCTGTCTGTTATATGGTTTCTTCGGTGTTGCCATTCGTTTGCGATTTCAGGTGAAAAGAATAATGATCGAATATCCAGACCAGCGGGATCGACTGCCGACCGACGGGAAGGCAGCGGTTTTTGGCTGACAAAAACACAACCTTGCCTTCCTTAAACCTTTACCCCTTTCCGGCGCTGAGACTCAATCGCCGCTGTTTCCGCTTTCGAAGGTCGCAGATCACGACCCAGACTGTCGGATACGGTTTCCGGGGGCTTCGGACAGGTTTTTCGGGCGATCAGATAGTCGTTGACATCCTTGTATCTGCGGTAGAAACAGCTTTGGTCGATGATCTCGCTGCGGGGACAAAGACGATGCAGGTCGGAGGTCGTTTTGCGTCCGGTTTCGTCGTTGTCGAAAAAGGCGTGGATCACCGAATGCCGGTTAAGAAACGGAACGGCTTTGGAAAGGTTGACGACCGAGTTCAGCACGACCGTATCGCTGACCGGATGTATGTTATTCGCAAGCGACAGATACGAGAGAAAGTCTATGAACCCTTCGAAGACCATGACGCTTGCATGGGATGCCGACATGGCCCTGTCCGATTCGCAGGCCATCGGATCATTGCCGGCATGGAATGATGCTATTGCACCGATTGCGGGGCAATCCGTGATTGCATTGACATCATTGGTTGCATTGATTGCACTGCTGTCAATGACTGCATTCATATCATTAGTTGCATTGCATCCTTTGAGTGTTGTAATGTATTTGGGCGAGGAGCCGCCTTTGAACCGATCGGAGCGGAGCTCCCACCCTTCGGCATCGTTGCGGAACCCGACGGCGAAAAAGGCGCGGCCGTTTACCTCGTAGCGAACCTCGCGGCAGAATGCAGCGGCGACCGACGGGACGATGCCGCGCGAGGCGAGATAACCGACCAATGCCGGATGACGAAGCGGAGCGTCGGAGAGGACGCGGAGCGCGGGGACGGTAGCCGGGCGCACGACCGGCGAGGGCCCTCCAACGGCCGGACGTTCGTAAATACCTGATGAAAGAGAAGTAGACCCGGCTTGCCTTATCTCACCGTTCGAAAGGATACGGATGGCGGCGTAACGGTCGCACCGCTCCAACCGCATCACGAGGGTGAGCAATGTGCCGCCTTCGCCCAGTCCGAAGTCGTACCAGAGATTTCGCACGTAGTCCACTTTGAAGCTCGGCGTGCGCTCTTCCCGTAGGGGTGAAAGATACATGCCGTAACCGCTGCGTTCGTATTTGGGCTGAATGCCCCGACGGGCGAGAAAATCACGGATGGAAATCCGGTTGCTGTGTGGTATGGCAGTCATTTTTCCGTAAGTTTGTTGAGAAAACGATGTAAAATTCAGTGAAAGAAAAGGTTGGAGTCTTACAACTCTCTTACACGGCATCCGGCACTGTAAGTCCGTAAGAACCCGTAAGACTTTGTAAGAGGATTTGTAAGAAATGTAAGATTATGAAAATAAGAAAGCTACCTTCTTTTTTCAACATTCTTACATCGCTGCATCGTTCAGCAATCCGCCGAGGTGTTCCCGCAAGACGGTATAGACCCGTGCCGTCTTACTATCCTGTCGCTGCGTTTCGCCGTTGTAGGTTATCGTATAGCGTTGGTAATAGGTCGGAGGTGCGGGACGCAGCTGCCAATTTTCGGCAAGAATCCGCCGCACGGTGGGATGGTCAACGCGGATGCCGCGTATCTCCAGCATATTGACCATATCGCTCACGTCGAACCGGTACTCCGCAAGGTTTTCGGCCTCCATAATGTCGCGGATGATCGACAGCATTTCGGTTTCGGTCTTGCTGCGGTTGTAGTGTACGATCCGCCGCAGGGCATCGGTGACCAGCAGTCGGGGCGCAAACCACATACGGCTCTCTTCATGTGACGAGAACATACGTTGTTGCAG
>OHYH01000530.1_pt1 | contig 14196 bp, 6 predicted proteins | sample 1580211 | NCBI WGS metagenome assembly OHYH01 (sample SAMEA3882528, study PRJEB24775) | human gut metagenome | biome: human-associated habitat; feature: intestine environment; material: feces | place: Netherlands | collected 2009/2010 | reverse complement strand
CCGCCCGCGCAGCGGCGCGCGCCAAGGCCCGACAGATTGGGCTGCAGATCGACGACGCTCAAGGCGGCAAACTCCGCAGACATCATCGCGACCAGGCCAAAGAGCGCGTAATAGTAGATGACCGTGCCATCGGGCGTGGTGCGTGTCAGGCTTACGCGGCGGGTGCCGCCCTCGAGCGACAGGGCGCGCGCAACCGCCTCCGGGTCGGCGAGCGCCGCCGGGTTGTCCTGGACAATCTGAGACATGAGCTCGGCATTTTGTGTATACGAGCTTGCCACCGTCTCCAGAATGCTGCGGTCGGTGAGCACCGTTGAGGCACGCGAGCTGTCGCAGCTCGACAGCAACGTGAGCTTGGGTGCGCCCGCGTCGTCGACCGTATAGATGCCCGCGACCTCGCCGGCCTTAAGCACACGGTTCGCATCGGCTGCGTCGTCGCACTCGTGGATCTCGAGCAGCTGATTGTCGCTCTCCTTGGCAAGCGACGCCGCCACGTCCTTAAAGGTCGAGGCGTCCCAGGCCTCGTCCGCTATGACGGCAACCGGTACCGGGTCGACCGTGCCGTCAGAGCTCAGATTCGCAAACATAAACATGAACATCGTGGAAAGTGCGATGGGAAAGAGAGCGCCCCAGACCCACGTGCTCGGCCGGCGCAGCAGCGTCTTGACCGTAGTGATGATGGTGTTGAACATGACTGCCCCCTAGTCGCGCAGCTCGCGGCCGGTGATCTCGAGGAACACGTCGTTGAGGGTCGGCGGCTCGCTCCACACGCGGCCGAGCGCCACATCGGCGGCGCGCAGCGTGTCGAGGATGTCGACCAAATTGTGCGGGCTCGCTTCGCAGGTGCAGACGAGCTCGCCGCCGGACAGCTCAACCGAAAGCACGTGCTCGAGGGCGCGCAGCCGCTCGACCGTGGCGGTCTCGACGGCGCCGACCTCGACAGTCACGCGCTCGCCCATTTGAATCATGCGTTTGAGCTCGTCATTGGTGCCCTGCGCCAGCACACGTCCGCCGTCCATGATCATGATGCGGCTGCAAATCTGCTCGACTTCCTCCATGTAATGGCTGGTATACACCACCGTGGCGCCCTCGTCGCGCAGGCGGCAGATGCCCTCCAGGATGGCGTTGCGGCTCTGCGGGTCGACCGCCACCGTGGGCTCGTCAAAGAAGATGAGCTCGGGCTTGTGCGCGATGCCGCAGGCGATGTTGAGGCGACGCGCCAGGCCGCCCGAGAGCTTGCCGGGGCGAAACTTGGTAAAGTCGCCCAGCCCGACAAAGTCGATCGCCTCGTCCACCAGCGCGCGGCGGCGCTTGCGGTCGTTGACGTAAAGGCTGCAGAAATAGTCGATGTTCTCGCGCACCGTAAGCTCGTCAAACACCGCCACCTGCTGCGGCACCACACCGATGCGGCGCTTGAGGTCGTAGCGGGCGGGCGTCATGGGCTCGCCGAACAGCTCGATGGTGCCCTTGTCGTAGGCGAGCAGCTGCAGGATGCAGTTGATGGACGTGGTCTTGCCCGAGCCGTTGGGGCCCAGCAGGCCAAAGATCTCGCCGGGGGCGATGCTGAGGTTAAAGTGGTCGAGCGCAATAAGATCGTCGTAGCGCTTGACGAGGTTTTCGACGTGGACGATATCTGTCATGAGGCGGCCCTTCTGTTGCTTGCGGCCCGGTACGATTGCATCATCGCAGGAGCGGACGGCGCGCACCAGTGAGCTTTGTCACGAGTGCGGGGGCTCGGTCGCGCGGCCCGCCGACGTCCCCGCTTTGCCGCGTGGGAGGAATGTCACGGTTGCGTAGGCGGCCCCTCCACCACGTGCTGCTTCGCGTACAATACCCGTATGAACAGGCTTTTCGACAAATCGATCATTCTGGCGTGCTGTATTGCGGCCGCCATGGGCCTTGCCGTGGACGCTCACCTGGTCGCGGCGTTTTGCCTTGGCGTTATTGCCACCTCGCTGGCCGAGGTCGCACAGGGGGAACGCACGCGCCGTACAAGCGAGGCCGCGAGCTACGCTTACATCATCGCGGCCGTCTTCGTGCCGCCGTTTGTGCCGTTCGCACCCCTTGCCTTCTATGACATCGCGCGACGCGTGCGCCGTGAACGCATCTGGCCCGCGCTGGCGATTGGCGCCGTGTTTGTCTGCGCGCTTGTCGCGGACCTTCGTGGCGGCGTGCTCACCACCCGAACGCTGCTGTTAACCGCCATCCTTTCGGTCGCCGCCACGTTGCTATCGCTACGTACCGCCCAGCTGGAGCGCGAGCAACAGCGCATGCGCCGTACCCGCGACGAACTGCAGGAACGAGCCCTCGCGCTCGAAGCGCGCAACCGCGACCTCGCCGATCGCCAGGACTATGAGGTCGAACTTGCGACCCTGGCCGAGCGCGCCCGCATCGCGCGCGAAATTCACGACAACGTCGGCCACCAGCTCACGCGTGCTTCGTTGCAGACCGAGGCCCTGCGCGTGGTCCACGCCAACGAGCCCAGGATTGCCGCCGACTTTGCCGACGTCAAACGCACGGTTGACGAGGCGCTCCAGCTCGTACGCACCAGCGTCCACTCCCTCAACGACAACGCCGTCGACCTCTCCGTACAGCTCGATTGCATCGTTGCAGGCGCGCGCTCGGACGGCGGCCCGCAGATTGAGCTTGAAGTTATGACCGAGCATGCACCCGCAAACGTCGCTAACTGCTTTGCGGCGGTCCTGCGCGAGGCGCTTTCCAACGCCATGCGCCACGCCCATGCCAAAACCATTACCGTGCGGTGCATGGAGCATCCGTCGTTTTACCAGCTCATCGTTACCGATGATGGCGTGGACGCGACCCCGGCGAGCAGCAGCAACGTCGCAGAAGGCATGGGGCTCGCCTCCATGCGCGAGCGCGTCGAGGCGCTTGGCGGCACCTTCACCGCCGGTCCGCGTGCCGGCGCCGGCGGCTGGCGCGTGTTTGCCACCGTTCCCAAACCGCAAGGAGATGAGGGCCGATGAGGCTTATTGTTGTCGACGACGACCGCTTGGTGGTCGATTCGCTCAAGATTATCCTGGGCGCCCAGCCGCAGATCGAGGTGGTGGGCACCGGCGCCAACGGCAACGACGCGCCCGCCGCCGCGCACGGCCATGTCGCCTGCGATCAGGCCGGCGACCGTCTCGTCAGTAATATCGGCCCCGTCCGCCCGGGCATCGACGGTGCATCCGTCCACCACGAACGCCTGCGAAACGTGGATCCCGCACTGCGAGCCCGTCGCCGTCAGGGTCCCGGTACCGCGAAGCGTCAGGTTGCCCCACACCTCCATGCCGCACAGCGTGATGTCCGCATCGGGCGCATGTGACTCCGTCACGGAGTTCTGCCCGGCAAGCGTCAGCACCAGGTCGCCCTCGGCGCCGATGGCCTCGCCAGCGTAGCCGTTAAGCTCAAGGTGGTCGGCATCGGTCCAGGCCCAGCCGGGGCCCGACACGCCCGGCTCGTAGTACGTCGCGCCCGCGATGATGAGGCTCTCCGCGCCCGCGGCATAAGAAGGCCCGCCCAGCAAAACGCATAGGCAGGCCATGGCAGCGATCGCGATGTGATGACGGCCGGTGTGGGACTCGGCGGCAAACATAGCCGCTCCGATCTTCGCAGGAGCCAATAGAATATGCACCAGAAAATGCCCTGGTAGCAGCAGTTATTAGTTTAGCGAGATCAAACTATAAATATAGAAAATGCCCCTAAGCAGTGCTGGGAATTAGGTGTAAATCGTTTTGCCAGTCGGTGAAAGGACGAGCCACAATGGGAAGCTTGAACTAGAGCTTCGAACCTCAATGATGAAACGAAAATGGGTTGGTGTCAGCCGGAGGCGCTATTCATCGAGATCCGCAGCACAAGAGAACGTTTTAAGAGTCTGCATTTAAGCCGGCATTTAGTTTTAATTTACGTGGATCGGTATCTGGATTCTCGAAAACAATATCCTCGGCATCATTTTCTTCGCGGTCGACAGTGGTCTCGTACTTACCTCCAATTGTTCTTATAACTGATTGCCACCAATAATGACGCTTGTCTTCAAAATCCTTCGAGAAAAACTCTCCCCATGCAAGCACATAATCATTTTTATTCAGGAATGACTCGAGCCTACTCTTTTCAAACAGCAGAACGCTTTCTTTGAAACCGTGCGCTGAAGAGTCAAAGCAAACCAGCTCACCTTCAGGGTCTAGCCAGTCCGATATTCCCCTATGAACCAAAGAGTACTCATGTATGAGCTCCTCGCAAGGAAGGTAGAACTCGGGGCTTTCATTATTCTTGAAGGACGAGTCATCATAAAGACCTCCCTCATAGTGCTGCGTAGCAATGATATAGGACTCGGTTCCGGTCTGCATTTCCGAATCCCATGCCGCACGCGTAGAATGAAAGGCGCTTGTTCCGCAGTAATCATATAAAAAGTTAAAGGCGAACGAGCGTTCTGGAACCCCATTGCCGTTCATCTCGTTATGGAGACTAATAAACGAATGAATAGCCGAATGAGGAATAAATACGCCGCCGGACAACCAGTAGAGACTGGCACCATCAATTTTCCCATAACTGCTTGGCATCCCAGCGGAAACCGCAAGTGGAATATATTCGACTTGATTTAGAACGACAGCTCTATATTTATCGAGTAGTTCATAGCCTTCATTTGAGCTCAACCAATTTGCTCTGTCATTCTTCGGTAGAAATAGTTTGTCTACAAACAGGCACTTCGTTGCTTCGGGATGCGAATTCTGCCACACAAACGTCGGATCTATATCGCGCCAGCAGATTAATTTCTGTTGAATCGCCCCATCGCTAAGTAATGTTTTTCGCTCAGCAGAAACCCATTTGTTTTCATCCCATGATTCCTGTAGGCGTCGAATTTCATCGTAATCGGCGGTCGTACATTCGTCCGAAATATCGGATTCGATAAGTCGCGATAGCAAGCTTTTGCTGAATGAAAAATGAGCGCCCTTTGCTGCTTCGTAACCTTTTTTATAGGTATGTTCAATTTCAAATGGTGGATAGTTGTCGTCGAGTCTTGCTAACAGCCTATAAGTTTCAATCCATTGGTATTTTTTCCCAATACGTTCAACTCGTCTGCCAAAGCGTCCTTCATGTCGCGCAACCAGCGCATCAAATTCAGCGAAGCACTCGATTGAATAACGCTTCTTTAAGATCTGCGCAACGACCATATCCGCAAGTTCCTGCTCATTCCACTGATTGGACCAGAGCCTTACCGCTGATCCGAATGTATAACGGCCGAAATCACCATACATGCCGCGATGCTTACCATGTTCTGTTCTCATTGAATGAACTATTTTCGAAACAGAAAGGCGCTCATCACTGCTGTCCCCAAACTTACTTGCAATGGAGTCAACTGTTTCCTTTTGTTGCTCGTTTGACATTGTTAAAGAATCCCATTCAGACGAATAGGGTGGGTTTATGTTTGCAAAGTCATCTATTGTCGCAGCCTCTTCACTTACAATGCCCTCGCAAAGAGATCTTGCGTAGTCCCTTACTAGAATATTGGGATAAGTATGAGTTGAATCGAAAACAAAGTCTCGAATTCGAAAGGCTACATCAACCCATTGGGCGCGACTGTCACTCACCCAAAATGCGCCAAGCATTGCAGCAAAACTACGCTCAATAATGTAATCATCGTCAATAGAAACAAGCTCCTGAACGAGATTTGCAGCTATGGCCGAGCGATTTGCGAGGATGCAGGCAAGCGCCTTGGTTGCCCTATCTCTCAGCCTATTATCAGTTGAGGCTAAAAGCCACATAAGTGATAACGCGGCAAGCCTTGCAGTATGTTCGTTTAACTCTGAAGCGTAGTCCCAAATCCACTCGACAATATCTAGCGGGTCAATCAACTCAGAGTTGGAAAGAGAAACTATTGACGTCCATTTTGCATCTCGTTCCTTTGCGCTCCAACTCATAAGAACGCCGTTAAGATAATCGGCATTGAACACAGTATTAGGATTAAGCGAATCAGCTAAAAGGCGAAGCAGAAAATCGCCTCGTTCCTGACGATACGGGAGAATGCGCTCATCAATAAACCTTTGTAGGTTAACTGAAATAACACTCACGTCACGCCATTGAAGGCTGGATATTATCCAGCATGGAACGGAAGCATCAGAGTCGAGTATTTCTGGATCAAGCACATCAATAAGCTCGATATCAAATAAATCGGGAAGCAGGCAGGCAAGCACCTCAAAAGTGCCTTCATGGCCGCGATTCGACCTCCATTCATCAATGAAACCCTGAAAATAATTATTAGATTTTATTACTTCTATATCGGTACTTCCTCCAGCGTCCTGGATGCAGCTTAATGCCTCAAAATAGTTCTCAAGTCTTTCAAATGAGAAAATCGCTTGTTCCGTTTCCATGCCATAGCGATGCGTCTTATTGAGAATTCCTTCCGATACCATCAACTCTATAAGCCGAGAAGGCTTATTTGCCCCTTCGTCGCGTGCTAGCCTATAAGCTATTTTGCTAGCCTGACTCCAGGGGATATATCCATAACTATACGTCGAATCTGCAATTATATTTAGAGCCGTTCGCACTACGATGCCGCTGTCAAATCCCAAATCGATATCAGGATGGGCACAAATTATCTTAGTTACTTTTTCTAAATATGCGCCCATTAGTTTACCGAAGGATCGGGGGCACGAATATCTGGTTTCGCTTGTAGCGCTGAGGTAATCGCATGTTAGCTTTAAGAATAATGGGTTGCATGCTTCGCTTCCAAAGGAAGGAAATTGCGGGAGTGCAAGATTGTAATAGGAGCAGAAGGATTCAATGGCATATCTTTTATTCGAAGCAAAGCCGTCAAGGACGACCTGGCTTACATCGCTAGATAACTTTAATCCTTCTGGCAGGATGGAATCCTCAAGGGGCGATCTCACTGAGACAGCCAACCTGATATTAGGATAGGTTTTGATTTCATTCATCAATCTAGTTAGCCAGTTTTTCCATATGAACTGACCGTCGCCTTCATTGAGGGCATCAATTGCAATAAGTACCCTCTTTTCACCAGCGAATTTCGCAATGCTAGCAAAGAAAGAGTGGGGGTCTATTCCAGGCGCAAGCTGTTCAACTAGTTGATTGATTGGAGAGATTCCTTTTACAAAGTATTGTCCTAAAGCAAGATAAACAAGCCTGTTTTCAGAAAAGGCATTGAGGCAGCTATCCGCGAATAGATGAGACTTCCCTACACCTGCAACTCCCCTGACAATCAGCAAGGAACCGTTAAGTGCGCGGCCACTGCGATTGAGTATGAGTTCAATTTGAAGTTTGGCATTGCGATATTCGTCGAAACTGTTATATAAAGGCTGGAGCTTATTAGGTTCCACATGGTTCTGAATCTCGGACATTGCAAAAAAGAGATCATCACTCATCGATGTTATAGAGTTCAGTTGTTTATAGAGCTCTGGACCATGGGATTGCTTTGCTAGCGCGCTTGCAGATTCAATGTGTCCTAAAATCTCTTTAATTCTCGTTGAGTAGGTTAAATCACAGAGGCTATTGAGTTTTTTATACATTGAACTAATCGGGGCCTGAAGTCCAAGTAATGATTCGCTGACAGCTTTAGAAAAAGATTCAGTCTCAAGAAGGCCAGTGAATAGGTCTGAAGCCTCTGTTTGAATATTCAGCTCAGGCGTATATTTCGGACCGAGCTCTTTAATTCTGTCGTCAAGCATGCGCTTAACATAATCTCGTTCGCAGTAATATGGAGTGGAATCAGCTCCATGCTCTTCAATTGCCGATAAGGCAGAAAAGCCCTCAAACTCAGCGCAAACAAGACGGTATACCTGCTCAAGCCTCTGAATATCGAGGTCAATAATTAAACTGAGAACAGATTCCACATCCAATATATCTTTAGCAGGATCAAATATTACATTCTCGTAAGCTTTAAAATCTGTCCTAAAGTTTGGTGCCTTTTGAACCAGAAACATAAAGCGAATTCGATAACGTTCAGAATTGATCTCGGATAATTTCTTTAAAGTAGCACTAACCTTCTCTGAAGTTGCCGACTTACTTACTTGAAAACAGATGCCAGCTTCCCTATCAATCAAGTCATAACCCTTCATGTTGGGATCAAGCTGGTTTGCATTCTTAAGATTAAGCGAGAAAACTATGTTTAGTAAGTCGCGGTAGAGATACTCCGAATGAACGGCCGAATCCTGCAGATTATTCCTACCATCTGCATGTAGCTCAGCACAATGACGAAGCAACAGTTCTTTAATTCTTTCGTAGTAAACGCTTCGTTCCAAGGCTGCCCCCCTTAAATATAGAAATTCAACTGGTGTTAATCACAGCAGTCTTCATTAGCTGAAAGCAAATTTAATTGCACCAGATATAATATCGGGATCCTAGGACTACATATTGATTGTTGACTAGCAAGAGCCAGACAGGATTAAAGCAGACCGTGCTCCTCAGCCTTTTCTTTAATCTTCATGATCACCCTTGCCTTTTCGGAATCATCCTCGCAGCTCTGATCGAGGTAATAGTGCGGATAAGAAACGATATCCACAGCAAGCCACGACCCCCAGGTCTTTGCGGCAGATACAATTCGTGGTAAATCACACGAAAAGAGTCGCGGCAAGATTGACCGGTCTTTCGAAGGATTATCCTGCAACAGCTTCTTTAGAATCTTCCTGCGAGAATTCCACTTGGATCCGTCCAAGTACTCATATACAGCACTCGCTGGTCCAATGAAATTACACTCAATCAAATCAACGAGGGTGAATTCTGAGCAATGCATTTTATCAATCGTTTCGCCATTAACCATGAGAGGAAATATGCTGTTGTTCATCGCCCTCAGTCTGGTTAATGCGTTAAGCAAATTGGCAGATGCCGGATGGGCCCTGTACATCAATCCATTTGCAAGATTTAGAACGTCAGAAGCTTCTAGAGTTTGATCTCCGTGCATTTCATATATAGAGAATTCTTTTATGAACCTATCAAACAGACAAAGCTCGCTACTCAATTCATCGACACTTTCGAGCTTCAAGATAAGGTTCGCATTGCTTAATGTCCCTGCAACTTTTTGGTTGAAAACGAGCTCTCGAATCAGCGCGATTCCCATGGCGTTAGTATTTTCAATCGAATTGTTAGGATCGAGCTCACTCAGATTAACTTCGCCATCCTCTAGTTTTATTTTGGCAATGATTAAACTTGCGAGTTCATCAACGTTGGCCGAATCGCTCCATGACTCCGCAGCTCGGCAGAGGCTAGTAAAGATAAAGGGCGGGAGTCCAACAATCGAATATTCAGCTGGATTTAAAGCCGTCAGGTAAGAATTAAGCGCATCTTCGGAGGAAACAACCCTTTTATAAACAGAAGGATATGCCTCCTCGAGCGTGTCTAGCGTTGGAAGATTTGGTGTATCGCATGCAAATAACAAGTTGGCGCGCGTGACGTCATAGTTTCCAAGTTCAGTAACCGAAGAGCTGAGTTCAATTCCAAGAGTGCTAAGCTCGTGTATGATAATTGAGCATCTGTTGAGATAATTCGCTATTGCATCAGCCCTTGTTTCGTCTGAGACTGCGTTAGCGATTGACATCGTCTCAATATTAGCCGACATCCAAGATGAACTTAACTCACACTCATATGAAGTATCCAGATTCATGTTTTCAAAAGCATAGGAAACAAGCTCGCATTGGGACCGAGTCTCGCAAACGCTCCCTGATGACTCAATGATGATATCGAAAGCACGCTCGGTTTGATTAAGCAATGCCGAAATAAACTTGTGCACAAGACCCTTATTGTTGGGATATTCCTCAAGCAAGCGTTCGATTACTTGTCTTCCTGAGCTTGTGTAATTGTTGATAATGCCGTTTACAGTTGTAATGATTGCATCACGACCAACCGGGGTTGAAGGAGCACCCCCTCTGCCAAGAATATGCGACAGCAGATAGCGGTTGAAACAACAGGGGCGATCCAGGTGAACGGTCGGAATGATTTTTAAAACTGCACTGCAATCGTCATCATCTAAGAAATAATCGAGGTCCTGAACACCGCGCTGATAGCAGTGATAGATAAAGTTAACAACGCGCGGCTTCGCGTCGTTAGGATATTTTGATATGTAAAGGTCGAAGTCTTTTCTTAAGTAACCTTCTAGAATCAGTTCACAAACAAGTTCGTCACCTATTATTTGCTTAACGATTTTGGCAAACGATTCAAGGTGCTCTCCCCCTCCATTGGTATTGATTGGGCAAAGCAAATCTTGCTGAATGTAAAAATCAGCAGTACGTAGTCGTTCAATTTTTGAATCCATGTTAGCAAGCGAGCTATCAGTGAAACCGCTGCTCACTAGATCACGCATTCCGATATCTGATATGTCAACTTCAAATATGTCAAGGAATTCTCTTTTTGTTAGCTTAATACCTTGGCCACCAGTTTCGTGGCGTTGGCCGACATAGAGAAAGTCATCAGAGTCAAGCGAGAAGAACTCCTCCCAGAATTCGGTTTCAAAAATGTTGTTCGAGTAATCTCTGCGCGTGTGAAACGAATCAGTTCCTATTGTTAATCGTTCTATTGAACTTACGCGTTTATCAAACGCCCCTTTTAGCTCGTTGCCTAGAGTCTCAGCAACATCATCCAGTGAACCACCACATTCTATACAACACTGGAGTAATTTTTTCGCAGCTGAAAGCTGCGGAAGCAATCGATTAATCCCTTTTTGATGTATGTCGTACAGCTCATTTAACTTGCCCTTGCCGATTCGAAGATCCTCATATTCAAGAGGATATAGATTTTTATAAATGGCAATTGCCAAAATGCCTGTACAGGTCAACCCCAATGCAGAGGGGTTGCCGAACGAGGGGGACCCCATTTCTTGAGTCATGACAAGATAGTCATTACGGATGCTGACCATCAAGCGCATGTCTGCAATATATGGGGCGGCCAGAAGAAGTAAATCAGAATAGCGCGTACCTTCGTCTGTCTGATCGGCATCCTTTAGCTCCGAAGCGAAAACCTTGGCGGCCATTTCATTGGCATTAAACTTTGAAATAAACGGCACAACAGAAATGACCATGTCGAAAAACTTGACACGACCGGAGCCAAGAACTTCTTTTGAAGCTCCTTTGGACTCATTGCCAAAGGTAAATATGCTGTCCTTTATAGCATATACAAATCTAACAACCTTATTGCCTTTTTTGCCAACAATGCCAGGAGCTAAGTTTAAAAGGTCATTGAGTTTCCGCAGTTCGTCAAAAATGCCCAGATCGTCAAAGCGATCTATATCTTCGAAAATTACGGTGTCGTACTTATTAATTTCGAAGAGATAGATAAGCTCGTCCCTATATTTATTGAAGTATGAAGAGTCGCCGACTTCCTTATCGAGCGATAGGTTCAAGCCCGATGCCGAGATTGATTTTAGATGCAGGCTGTTTATAGACGAAAGTAGGCATGCAGAAATAATCATAGACAGAAAAAACGCAACGGCAGCTATTGCGATGAGCAACAATAAACGATGACGCAGGGAATCATCATTCATGCTTGCTAGAACATTGAACCAGCGTTCGGCATCTCCCTTTATGACGCCTGGGAGAAGCACCGCGATGATAATCGCTGTAAATAGAACTAACGATAGGGATAGGATTTTCGGAATCTGACGATATAGGGGAATGTTGTGAACTTGATTGAAAGACGACTTACATGCTTTCGAAGGGTCTCCTTGATAAAGAAGCTGGCCTAAGATTTCGCGTTCAAGTAATGCTGTTATTGAAGGTTTGGGATCTGACCTATCGCTGCCCGGGCCGGTACAAAAATTAGCCAAACTAACTTTTGCAATATAATGACCATTCGCCTTCGCTTCTTTAGCAAATTGTTCCAAAATGCTGCTCTTGCCGCTTCCATAAGATCCTGAGAGAGCTACATTTTTGCAATTTTCCTTATATAGCGCATCGTTAAGCCGGCCAACGTAACGACCATGTTGACTGGAATCATACTTTGGAGTCATTGGTCTAAGTTGATTTTCCTGGCTAATACCCTCCTTGGAAGCAAGCCGGAATCTGCTAAAAATGCTCAAGGCGTAACCAACCTTCCGATATAAAGCCGCATTACTTAATACATTTGGGTGAATGGTATTAAGACGATGGAATCAAGTCGGGAGCGCTAATTGCCGACTTGAATAAAAATATGGTATCAGCTTGTGGTCTAGTAAAGATGGACGGGAACGACCTATAAGACTTCATAAGTAGCAAATTGGTTATATTGAAAAGGGGCAAAGCGGCAATTGCTCATATACCCCTCCCTTATTGCGTTTAAGCGCTTTTCAATAAGTACTTCTTAAATTAGAACTGCATCAGGTCATAGCTTGTTTAGAATCTCAGTAGAAACTAAGTGCTGTTACCATTCATCCCGTAATCCATCGATTCTCTCAGCGCCATATAGGACCTGCTAGTTGTATTTGGCGCTGAATTGTTCCTCTCTTGTTTAGCTGGCATAGAGTCATATATGAGACAGCAAGAACGCTTTCTTTTTCAAAGAGATCTTTCCGTTGATTGGGCTCATCTAACTTTTCAGAAGCCTGTACAAGCGTCCATTGATATTCCTTTGCTCTCTGAGACATCTTATTTAATAGAATCTGATACTGATACATTGAAAACAAAAGGGATTGATAAGCTTCTATGAATTCGGCTATTGCGTCTCCGCTCTTTCCTTTGAAGCAAAATCTTGCCTCCATGGCGAGCGATTTCATTTCATCAAGTTTTAAATGCAATTTAAGTTGAGGGTCGGCATCTAACACCTTATTAATTGAGGTTGAAATTGATTGCAGGTACGTTGTGTTAGTCAGCAATTCAAATAGTAGGCCGATAGCCATTTGCGGCTCGTCACCATGTTCCAAGTTCTTCGCGTTTTTTGCGTAAACGCTCATGAGTTTATCGACGGTTATCCAAATATTTAAACGTCGATTAAATAGAGACTGTTTATTACTGAGACGAGCTTGGTAACAAGAAATGAACAATGCGATGATTGCGACAATAGCTGAGATATACTCAGGTAGATTTGTAAGATCCATTATCTCCTTCGCCACTAAAACGCATTTGACAACAGCATGATTATCGCTCTGCATTCAGGATTCTCTGATTCAGCTTCCAAATAGTGGGACTATTCGAAAGGTTCTCCAGCAAGGAGGAGAAATTGGGCGAATAGCACTGCTTGCTCCAAAAGAAACAATCGCTCCGCAGCTTAGACGCTCCGTACAAGTAAGCCCGGGTGCTTTGTCGTCAAACAACAAAACGTGGACGCATCGCCTTAGCTGATGCATCCACGTGTTCAGGAAAGATAAACTTGTTGTAGGGTGAACCCGGCAAATTAGGGAAAACCCTCTTCCCTAGTCCCGCTTAAACACATCCCTCGTGTAGACCTTCCGCCACGCCAGCAAGCTCGTCGCTCCAGTGGTTGGCTACGATCACGTCAGAGTCACCTTGAAGGCTTCCGGGTCGTGCGTGACTTGAGACCCGAAGAACCGATAAGGATTAAAGTTAATAGCAACATTGACCCATTCAAAATAAACCGGAGAAGGGAAGCAAGTTAGAAATCGCTAAAACGGCCGGCAGTCGCTAACACTCGGGCGAGCGTTCGAGCCTCCGTTTAAAAATGGTGCTAATAAAGCACCGGAATGGTTATTTCCAGCTAGTACGAAGTCCTTCATCTGGCTTAGAAGCGTAATAAGGACGCGGCGTATCCCTTAAAATAATTCTAGGCTTATCCAGAACGACAGTTGAATTTTCGGGTATATCCTCGAAGACAACGCAATTAGCCCCGATGTTCACATTGTTTCCGATACGAATGGCTCCAAAAATCTTGGCACCCGGTCCAATGTAAACATTATCCCCAATAATTGGTGCTCCGCCTCTGCTCCTTCCGACGGTAACCTGCTGCGAGATGGTTACATTGGAGCCAAATTGAGCACCGCCGGCAATAATGATCCCGTTAAGACCGTGCGTCGTTAAATTAGGAGGCGTTTTAAAATTCTCAATTATTCTTCCGTTTGAATCATCAAAACCTAACGCAATATCGGAGCAAGACCTACGAAGTTCCTTCTTGTAATAAATCTTATAAAACAATTCCTTTACGGGACCAACAGAACGGAGGCAGAGCGCATGACGAACGTTCCAGAAATATTCATGATCGTAATCTTTAAATATGGCTCTGTTAGACCAGGATTGACATTCCGCCCCGTCATCTTCTTGCGATTGCACA
>OHYH01000522.1_pt1 | contig 14394 bp, 12 predicted proteins | sample 1580211 | NCBI WGS metagenome assembly OHYH01 (sample SAMEA3882528, study PRJEB24775) | human gut metagenome | biome: human-associated habitat; feature: intestine environment; material: feces | place: Netherlands | collected 2009/2010 | reverse complement strand
GGTGGCGCAGCTTACCGCAAGGGCAGCGCCAAAGCTGCCGGAACTGGCTTCCACCACCGGCATACCGGGCTGCAATGTGCCGCGCTCGGTGGCAAAAGCCAGCATGGTTTCGGCCACGCCGTCCTTACAAGTGCCGGTAGCGCCGCCGAAATCCAGATATGCCAATATGCTGGAAGCAAGTTCGTGCCGCCCGGAATACCCCGAAAGCCGCACCACCGGGGAACGGTACACGTCCTGATAATAGCTCTGCAATATTGCCATAGCCTGGCAGACCTCCTTGCAAAAATCAGGCAGGGGAGAACACGCAGTCCGTAAAATCCGCCCCGTTCTGTAAATTTCACCCAATATACAACATATTATAGCATATCCGGCGCGGCTTTGTACATGAAAAAAACATATTTTGCCGCAGTTTTTACGGCAAAAATGCTGGGCGGGCACAAAAAGCTGAAAAAAACGCAAAAAACAGCCGGATACCGCACCTTTGGGCCTTGACAGTATGACTTTAGAGTGTTATAATTCAAAAGCTGTAAAGAAAAACACTTTACAGCAGTCAGAGGAACAGACAACACAAAGGGGGCACGGCCGTGGCAGCCAAAGCAGGTAAGGACCTTGGGTTTTCCATCCTGCTGGATTATTACGGCATGGTCCTGACGGAAAAACAGCGCAATATTCTGACAGAATATTATAACGATGACCTTTCGCTGGCCGAAATTGCCGAAAATTATGGCATAACCCGCCAGGGAGTACGGGATGCCATCAAGCATGGCGAAGCGACCCTGATGGAGGAAAAGTTGGGCACTGCCCGCCGGACCGAAGCCATTCGGGCAGATCTTGCCCGGCTGGAAGAGCTTGTCAGCGAGGTGCGCGTGTGCAATACTGGGTTGTTTGAACCGGATACCCGCGTTCAGCGGGCTACCGAGGAGATGCTGACCATTATTCACCGCCTTGATACGCAGGAGGAACTGCCCGATGGCATTTGAATCTTTAAGCGAGCGTCTGAACGGCGTTTTCAAAAAACTGCGCGGCAAAGGCAAGCTGAGTGAAGCGGATATCAAGGCTGCGATGCGGGAAGTCCGCATGGCGCTGCTTGAAGCGGACGTCAACTACAAAGTCGCAAAGGATTTCTGCGCGCAGGTTTCGGAGCGCGCCATGGGCCAGGAAGTGATGGAAAGCCTGACCCCCGCCCAGCAGGTTGTCAAGATCGTCAACGAGGAACTGACCAAGCTGATGGGCGGCGAGGAACCCCAGACCCTGCACATCAAAAATAAGGGCCAGACCGTTATGATGATGTGCGGCCTGCAGGGTAACGGTAAAACCACCCATGCGGCAAAGCTGGGCCGCTATTATAAAGCCCAGGGCCGCCGCCCACTGCTGGTAGCCTGTGATATCTACCGCCCCGCAGCAATTGACCAGCTGCGCATTGTAGGCGAGCAGGCAGGCGTTCCCGTCTATGAGATGGGCACCGAAAAGCCGGAAAAGATTGCCAAGCAGGCAGTTGAGTACGCCAAAGACCACGGCTATGATATCGTTATCATTGATACCGCAGGCCGTTTGCAGATCGACGACCAGCTGATGGACGAGCTGGTGCGCATCAAGCAGGCTGTCGAGGTCGATGAAACGCTGCTGGTCGTGGACGCCATGGCCGGTCAGGATGCCGTCAACGTGGCCAAGACCTTCAACGAGACGGTGGGCATCGACGGCATCATCCTGACCAAGACCGATGGTGATACCCGCGGCGGCGCGGCACTTTCGGTGCTGAGCGTCACCGGCAAGCCCATCAAGTTCGCCGGCGTGGGCGAGAAGCTGGACCAGATCGAGGTGTTCCACCCCGACCGGATGGCCAGCCGGATCCTGGGCATGGGCGATATGCTGACCTTCATCGAGAAGGCGGAGCAGCAGTACGACGAGAAGCAGGCCAAGAAGCTGGAGGCCGGGGAGATCACCAGGGAGGACTATGACCGCTGGCGTTACCGCTATCCTGAACTCGACACCTCCGGTCAGTGGCACAAGATCACGCCGTCGCAGGAACTGAGCGATCTGCTCATCAAAGAACTTGATAAAAAATCAAAGAAAAAATAGACATCAAAAAAACCTTACCGATATTCAGTTTTCATTCTGAAAATCAGTAAGGTTTCTCTATACATAACTAAGATATTTTATTTTCTGAATAAGTATCAAATGTTGCCAAATCGTTGCCAGTTCTTAAACAAATTTGTTTGGAAACATTGATTTTACTGGATTTCTTTTGACTGTTCCCTTATTCAAACTCCTTTGCGGACTGCATTTCATGACACGCAAAGGCTGTTATTAGAGGCTTATAGTTCGAACATATGTTCTGATTCTGTGCTTTTCGCACCGCTTATGAAGAAATAAACTCCAAAATAACTCCATTTTACTCTTTATTATTTTGTTGTTCTTCTCTTGCGTAAAGAATGTCCAACGCCTGGAATATTACATTACTCATAGTCTGATAATGTCTCTCTGCATAAGATACTAGCTTTTCTTTTTGCTCTGGTGACATCCTAATTCTCAGACTAGAATCTTTGCCGTCTAATGATGGTTTTCTAGGCATCTTTCTCTCCTCCTTACATTTCATAGTTTAACACGAATTGATACAAGTGTCAATCTCGTTTTGTTAATATCACCCATTTCCCTTTTTGGCTACTTCCCTGCCTCTTCAGATAATTCTTTTCCTTCAATTTGGTTATATAATACTTCACACTAGCAAGATTCCAATCTAACGCATTAGCCATTTCTTTCTGTGTGATTGAAGGTTGCATACGTACAAGATTCAGAATTTCTATTTCTTTCTCACTCAGTAGATTTTCATCTTCCACTTGGTCTAATCTCTCTAAATCTTGGTTAGCTTGGTTAGTAGCTTGGTTAGCTTGGTCAGTTATTGGATTGACTCGGAACAGCTCTACCCGAAACATATTATCGAATTCCTGAAATTTCGGCTTCGGAAGTCCATACTCTTCTGCAGCATTAAGGATTCTTTTAATTCCGCTTCCCCATGCTTCTACGAGTCCCATCTGACTGAATATATTGGCAATGCCTTTATTCCGGATCTTCGAATGACCATTCATGACTTCCTCATAAGTTAATCCGTTATATAATCCACCCGGAGAAGTCACCTCCAGTCTGTCATCATAAACTGCGACCTGAATACAGGATTCATCCAACAGGTTACGGTGACAATGGGCGTTAATGATCATTTCCCTGATTGCTTCCGGTGGTAGCTCATATTTCTCTTTTCGCACCAATCCGTCAATTGTTGCTCCAAGCCGAATATTTCTCAATACAAAATCTACTGCTTCTTCGATTTGTGTATAAATTGGTCCTGTAAATTCTCTCTTATCCAGAAACACTGCACGATCTGTTCCCTTGAATACCGCACATTGTGTTTTGGAGAATGAAAAATAATCTGATGTCAGCAACGCATAGACATTCGTTGCCAGAAGCTGTCCCTCGCTCTGCTTCAAGATTTTCCAGTTTATCAACTGCTCTTTCTTTACAGAATGTTCTGACATTCCTGCTTTCTTCCGGAACTTTTCGATATCCTGACAAAGTTTCTCTGTTGCTTCCTCTGAAACAGGATAACCCACACAAGTAAGCTCATCCCATGAAATTCTGGCACCTTCCATTTCCAGTTCTTTTATCTTCTCCGGAAATGCCTGCCTTGATGTACCTGCAACACGGATATAAGTACCATTATCTTTTCCCTTTGATTTCAGATAATACGGTCTGTTCTTTCCAGCTTCTACTGATACAACAATGACCGTTTTCCCGTCTACTGTCTGTGGCTCAATATCAGGAATAATCTGTGGCACACAGGAATCAGAAACTGCATTGGCAATTCCGTCCATCATCTGAAACAACACATCATTTTCCACACCAACAATCTGGTGTGTTTTATCATCTACTCCAACAATCAGCTTGCCACCTTGTGTATTGGCAAAAGCTACGATTGTCTTCATGTACTTTTCACTTTTATCAGGTAAGGATACCTTGTACTCAATATTTTTCGATTCCCCGGAAAACATAGTATCTTCTACCATTCTTTCACTCCTAATCTATACTCGCACCACTGGTGCGAATAATTCTATTTCCAGAGTAAACCTCTCTGGATCATTAACACTATTATACGTTCTATCCTTCTTTTCTAGCAAGCAAGAAAACAAAACAGTTCATTTTTTCTTACCATTTTCTTCTGTTCTTTTTTGATTCCAGATAAAGTCTCGTCATCTCATCCATGAAAATAGTTTTGTCCTCATTGGTCATAGTTCCACTGGCAAATAAAGCAGCTGTCTGTTCAAGAATCTGTCTTGCCTGTTTAGCACCAGAATATTCACTTGGCTCATCATTACCCAAGCACACGGTTTCATTATCATCCATAAGATAAGAAACCCTACACTGAAATGCATCTGCCAGTTTTTGATATAAACTGCTCTGCTTTGGATATCGTCCATCAACTTCCCAAGCTCGAATTGTTCTATAAGAAACGCCCACCATAGCACCCAGCTTTTGTTGAGTCATTTTTTTCTCTATTCGCAACTTTCTACTTTTATCACCAAATGTCATAAATATACTTCTTTCTACTTTTGTATGGTTTGTATCTTTAAAATCATAGTAAAATTATATCATTAAAAAGCACAAAGAGAACTCAAAATCGAGTTCTCTTTGTGCTTTTTAATTGATTCATCCATCGCAAAATAATCGTTGCTCCGTGTCACCCTGGTCAGAGCCATTATTGTCATTATTTCTCCGTATGTATGTGTCTATTACTTTGGTGCCTGTTCCTCTCGTAAGGTGTATCTACCAATTGGCAGTTTTTCAATATAGTGTGCCTCCTCTGTGGAAGTCCAGCTCTCTACTACCTGATCGTCCTTATCAAGAATCGTTAGTTTTGCACCAGGAATCTCTGTATCTCCTGTGATATCTGTCTTGCTGATCTGAACCTTGGTCACATCATCTTTCATCTCATGCTTCTGAATCTCAGCTGTATTCTCAACCGTAAAGGTAATGCTCTCTGCAGTAACATATCCGTCTGCCGGTTTTGTTTCCGTCATGGTATACTCATTACCTACAACAAGTTCTTTGATCACATGAGATCCTTCTGTAGAAGTCCATTCATCCACAACATTTCCATCTGCATCCGTCACTTTCAGGTGTGCACCTGGAAGTTCTTTGCCTGTGGTCAGGTCTGTTTTTGTCAGTTCCACTGTGGTCGGCTGATTTTCAAACGTAAAATCATAGCTTACTTCTGCCTGATCTTCTCCGGCATATTCAAAGGTAAACTCCTGCACTTCTTCCGTTGTCACAAATCCGTCCGGTGCACTGTTCTCTTTTACATAATATTTTCCATCTACTGGAAGATCTGCCGCAAAAGTGATCTGTCCTTTCTCATCGGTTGCTTTCTGCTCGATGAGGGAATCTTTCTCAAGCAACACATCTCCGTTTACATTTTTGATATCTTCACTGGTATAAAGGCCGAAGACGCCGCCTGCAAGAACACGGTCTGTATCTTTTTCTTTCTTCAGAACAGTAACCTTTATGGAGCTTTACTCCTTTTGGTAAGTCCATTGTGATTTTCTGCTGGGAAGATGCGTTGAACTTAATGTTCTCCGTTCTCTGAACATTTCCATCTACATAAGCTTTTACATTCGGTTTTGAAAATGACATCGCTACATCTGGTATTTCCGGCTTATTCACACAATAATTATAGAGTTCTTTTGCCAAAGCCTCTCCTGTAGCATTGGTTCCGTAAAATGCATCACTGCTTCCGTTGGCATATGATGCAGCCATGTGAATGATGATGAATCTTTTTCCTTCTGAAAAATCCGTGTGTTTATTCGCAAAAAAGCTTTCGCTCCCTGCGGCATCTGTACCGTAATAACACACTTTTGCTAACGCCTGATTGTCCCCGATCTTTGTGATTGTATAATTTCCAGATCCTGGTCCTGGTTTTGCTGGCTGTACACAATACGCAGTTGCTCTGACGCTTCCGTAGCTGATATAGTACGGCTCTGTCAGATAGGTTCCAAGATTATAATCTGCATATCTATACAGTGGTCCTTTTTCAATTGTTACCTGCTGTGTACTTCTTGCTGAATAAGCTGAAACTGCTTCAAATGTTGCAATCTCTCCCTCTTCCATAGCATCAAGATCCACACCTTCGTCTCCTGCCTGTTCCAAAACATCATGAAGCTCTAACCCTGATTCTTCATCATAGGTATCCTGATTCTGTGCCTGCTCTACTAAATCATCAAATTCATCAGCGTCAATATCGGTAATCTCCGAGTCTGCTTCTGAATCCTCCGCTTCCTCTGTCTGCTGTTCACTGCCAGCGGTTTCTGATTCGGTCACTGCTTCACTCCCTGCAGTTTCAGTCTGAGCTTCTGTTGCTTTCTCACGCACAATCAGTTTTCGGCTGATCTGGTACTTCGGATGCTCTTGATTTACCGGTTCCACATAATAGACCGCTTTGTAAGTGTCCGCATGATCTGTCGTAAAATCCTCATCCTTGTCATTCTTTGCTTCCTCAAATGTGACTTTGACCTTGTTATCATCCTTGATTTCCAGTCCTGTGTAGTCTGATTTCACATCAAATACACTGCCTGTTTCGATTTCATAATCTTTGGCAGTCACCACCTCATCTTCATCCAGAAGGTCTTTCACTTCCTCATAAAGTGGAGGTTTTTCCTCTGGCTGGATCTCCGCTGCATATGCCGTCATCGGAGACAGCACTGTACTAAGCATTGTCATGCCTGCCAGCAAGCCAGATACTACTTTTCTAAAATTACCTTTTTTCTTCATGCTAAGGTCCTCTCTTTCATATATTTGTATTAAAACAGACAGTCCTTAGACTGCCTGCAATACACTACTTATCGTTGCGGTAAACTCAGATTGAACTGCACATTTCCCTCGCCGGGATCAACCATTTCCACAGTTGCTTCATACTGTCTCCCTGTTTTTCTTGATACCAGATCCTTATAATGGATTTTTCCTTTAGACAGGAACTTCTTCGCTGCCGCCTTATCCATCTTTTTCCCCTGGCTTGCAAGGAATTTATCATTCTTCCACAAGGTAAAAGCACAGTTCCGATCAGAACAGTAAAAGTTTACTTTTCCTTCCCTGACATCAGCTCCACAGCGGGGACATTTGCCAATGACTTCTCCTTTTGCCTTTCCCTGAAACTGATTTTTCTTCTCTTCTGAAATCCCCTGATATCTGGCAACCAGTTCCTGCATCAGCTCTGTAATCCCATTTAGGAATTCATCTGCTGTCTCTGTATTCTGGGCAATGTGATTCAATGCCATTTCCCACTCTGCTGTCATCTTCGGAGATTTAATCTCATCCGGCAGAACCGTAATCAGTACATTGCCATCATCTGTCGGCACCAGATTTTTCTTTTCCCTTTTCACAAAACCAGACTGAATCAGTTTTTCAATGATTGCTGCCCTTGTTGCTGGAGTACCTAGTCCTTTCTTTTCTGTATCTTCGGTCAGTTCTTCATTCCCTGCACGTTCCATCGCAGAAAGCAGGGTATCTTCTGTGTACTGTTTCGGTGGCTGTGTAAAATGCTCCGATACAAAAGAATCACAGGGACCATAATGCTTGCCTGCCCAGATATCCAGCTCCGGCTCTTCTTTCTCAATCTTTACGCCAAAGAACTGTTTCAATTTATTTTCGATTGCCTTGAATCCTTCCTGCTTTGTTTTCTTTGCCGTGAGATAAAACGTATGATAATTACAGGTAATCTGGCATTTATGGCTTTCATAAATATAAGGATCTGCGGTTGCTGTCAGTACCCTGGCACTGATCAGGTACAAAATCTTGCAGTTTCGTTCTTTCAGTTTACCTATATCTGCCTTTGCTACTTCCATGGTCGGGATAATTGCATGGTGATCAGATACTTTCTTTGAATTTAATACCTTACTCACGTCCGGCTGATATTCCAGGCCTTCAGCATAAGGCATTTTCCCAAGTAACATCTGAATCAGAGTTTCTGTGCTTTCTCCCATCTCATCTGTCAGATACTGGCTGTCTGTTCTCGGATAAGTGACAAGCTTCTGCTCATACATCTCCTGCACGGCATCCAATGTCTGCTGTGCGGTATAGCCAAACATTCTGTTAGCTTCCCTCTGCAGGGTGGTCAGATCATAAAGCTTCGGAGGGCGGACCGTTTTCTCTTTCACATCATCCTTCTCCACTTCGCACATACGCTCCATACAGTCCGCAGCCACTTTATCTGCATCCTCTTTTTTCTGAAAATGCTCTGTGACTGCATCCATATCGTCAAACTTGATATGAGCCATATAATATTTTTCTTTGGTAAATTCCTTGATCTTCTGATTTCGATCCACGATCATGGCAAGTGTTGGTGTCTGTACTCTTCCAACTTTCAGATTCTGGTTATACAGAACGGAAAAAAGACGGCTCGCATTGATTCCCACCAGCCAGTCTGCCTTTGCCCTGCAAAGTGCTGACTGATAGAGACTGTCATAACACGAACCGTCTTTTAATGACGCAAATCCATCTTTAATTGCCTGTTCTTCCATGGAAGAGATCCAGAGCCGCTTCATCGGCTTTTTGCATCCTGCCTGCTCATACACCAGACGGAAGATCAGCTCACCTTCACGTCCTGCATCAGTGGCACAGATCACTTCATCTACTTTGGAATCTCTCATCAGTTTTTTCAAGATTCCAAACTGCTTTTTCGTGCCTTCCAATACCCTGTGTTTCCAACATTCCGGCACAATCGGCAGATCTTCATATCTCCATTTTTTATATTTTTCATCGTATTCCGATGCATCACATAATCCAACTAGATGTCCTACGCACCAGGAAACGATATAACCGTTTCCCTCCACGTAGCCATCTTTTCTTGTTCTGGCTCCAAGCACGGAAGCCAGTGCCATCGCAACCGATGGCTTTTCTGCAATCACTAATTTCATTTACTCCTGCTCCTCTTCTTCATCTTCCAGCACATTATCGTCAAAATCTTCATCTCTCAGGATTTCCGGTTCTGTACTTTCTTCCTGCTCATCTGCATCGTCTACTTCCCGTTTTTCTGACTCTGAATCTTCGGATTCATCTTCATCCTCTTCCATCTCATCCTCGTCATCATATTCATGCTTTGGTTTATAGACTTTGAAGTAATATCCTCCTGCCGCAGCTCCGACTGCAACCAGTGCAATCAAAAGATACGTTCCAAATGGACTTTTATCTTCAGGCATCTGAATATCATCCTCTACCTTATCTTTCTCATCTGTCTCTGTCGTTTCCGGTTTTTCTTCCTCTGCTTTTTTCTCTGGTTCTGCATAAACCGTATCCACTTCCGGAAGTGTCACCGAATCAGAAAGTGTGAAGTTCATCAGATCTTTTTCACTAACTTCGGTAAGAAAATACACATTATCCTGAGATTTTGAATTGTCAATAATCAGATAGAAAATCTTACCACTCTTCGTTGAAATGGTATAAAACTCTTTTGTGCCTTCCGTAGCTGTTTTAGTAACAGAATCTGCTGTCTCGCCTTCTTTATTAAGCTGTTCCTCAATACCTGTCACTGTCCGATCATCCACAGTTCCTTTTGCATCTGTTGGCTCAGAAGCCTGTGCATCCTGCGGAAGTGGTGAAGTCGTTGTTTTCTCAGTCCCAGTTGCATCTGCACTGGTCGTAGTTGCCATTGCACCATTACTGTCAATGGAAGTTTTCTGTTTCTCTGCCTGCTTCTTTGCCCATTCATAATAAGGATTCTGCAACACATACTTTTCAGAAGTATTTCCGGCACCGTCTGTTACCGTAATCTCAATCTGTTTTGTAGTAAAATCTTTCTGTGTCAGTTGCACTCTCAGCATTCCATCCTTCAAGTCTGTATAAGTGGTGCCATTGACTGTTACTGCAGTAATCCCTGATACTGTATCATTCCCCTGAATCGTCAGCACACCATCTGTCAGGGAAGCAGAGAGTGTCGGCTTTTCCGTGTCATAACACTTAATAGAGCGATTCTGCTCATAGACCTTCCCCTCACCATCTGTCACACGCACATACACTGTCTGATTTCCAGTGATCGTGATACTTCCACTTCCGGTTACATCCTGCCAGCTTCCATCTTTTCCTGCTTTTGCTTCAATCTTTGCTATTGAGAAACCTTCCGGCATATGGCTGGCATCTACCGTAACAGCAATGGTTGTTTCTCCCTGTTTCCAGCCATCCGGTTTCTCAATCGTGATTGCAGGCGTGGTATTCTCAGCTGCATAAGCAGTCTGTGTCTGGAGCAAAGGTGTTGTCAGGCAAAGAAATGTCGTTGCTGCAAGCAAGCTCTTTTTTACCCTGCTTTTAGTAATTGTTCTCTTCTTCTGTTTCATTTTTTCCAGATTCATCATCGGCTTTTGTTTCCTCCTTCTGTATTTCTACCCTGCCGGGCAGTTCATTTTTCATTCTCTTTTTGAAAGCTTCCAATTCCGGAATACTCATATCCATTGCACGGATAATTCTTACAATTTCCAGATTTTCCGCTTCTGTTTTTGCAATCTCCGCAGCCTTGAACCGCTTTAAATCTGCTTCATATCTGGCTTTGGATGCTTCCATTTTTTCCTTGGCTTTCTCATAATCTGCCGTTGCTTTTTCAAGACTTTTCATCGGTTCTCCTTTCCGGACGGCTGATGCAGCCGCCCTTTTTTCTTACCATCGTCCAAATCCATAGAAATGGCTCTGCCAGTATGGGGAATTGATGGACGTATACTGCACCGGATGTCCACAATGGATCATCTGACCATTGCCCACATAGATTCCGATATGCGTTACCGGAACTCCTGCATCGTAAGTACCTGTAAAGAAGATCAGATCTCCTGGCTGTGCTTCTGACTGGGATACTGGCGTACAAATGTTGTACAGTCCCTGTGCTGTTAGTCTTCCTGTATTCCTTACACCAGAGTTTGTCAGACAGTAGCTTACAAATCCGGAACAATCGAATCCACTTGGGGAATATCCACCCCACACATACGGTGTTCCAAGATATCTCGCTGCTTCATTTAACAAACGCTGTGCTGCTTCACTGGTATATTCATTGCCGCCAAATCCTGCCCCTTCTCCTGTTTCCAGATAAAAGATCGGGTTTAACCGCTCTCCATTTTTCAGAAGTTCAATATGAAGATGGCTTCCTGTGGAATTACCAGTATTTCCTACAAGACCTATCTCATCACCTTTCGTGACGGATGCTCCTGCAGATACACTCCGGCTGCTTAAATGTGCATACCGCAGTTCATAGCCTTTACTGTCCTTGATTACAACATAATTGCCATAGCTGTCGTTATAAGCAGAAGTTGTAACCGTTCCGGTCAGCCCTGCCATTACTTTTGTCCCTTCCGGTGCTCCGATATCCATACCATTATGAAGCTGATTTGCTCCTGATATTGGATGAATCCTGTATCCATAATAGCTGGTCACACTGGAATACCAGTTAAAATCAACCGGTGTTGCAAACATCTGCAAGTTGCCTTTTGTATCGTTGTAGGCACTGAACAGTTCTTTCTGGAAAAATCCCAGCCTGTCCTGACAGATTGACATCAGGTTTCCACTATTTAAGGTGACATTCAGCACATCTACATCTCTTGTCCTGGTCACTTCCACTTCATTGCTTCCATTATCATCTGCCAGATAACATTCCCATGTTTGATGTCCATGTGCAGATGCTGCCGCATGACTGTCATAATAGACATCAAACTGTACACCGTATCTTGCGAAAGCTCCGGTATCTTCTACCGTATATTCGACACCATTCATTACCACCTTTGTTCCCATTGGAACAAACGGATTGGAAGCATCTACCGCTAAGGTGTGATTGGCTGTTGGATATGCTCCACTGGCAGTCGGTCCTCCGCTCCAAATACCACAGCAGATTGGACAATTACAATATCCGCTTGTTACAACCTGTCCCAAAGATTCTCCAACTCTTACTGTTGCTGTCTCTGTCACAGTCTCATTGACCGCTTCTGTAGTCAGATGATATTGCTCTGCAAACAAAGCATCCAGCTCCGGCTTGACCTGTTCAAACGTAAACTCTTCATACTTTGCTGACAGATAACTGATCAGGATAAACGGATCATGCTCAATAGGTCCGATGTTATATCGGTATTCCTCATGTCCCGGTTCTTCAGATTCCATGTTGTTGATCCGCTCCTGCAGATTAGCTTCCAGCTGTGTATAATACAGTTCCGCTTCCCGGATTGCCTGATCCGATGACAGATAACTGGTTCCTGTGTAAGTGATCACATTTTGTAAAAACACTGCAGAGCATGACGTGACATTCGTTATGATCAGAAACATCAATCCGATCAGAACTGCTACACTGATATACACCTTCCGGTTTTCTTTAAAGAAGTTGGTGACTTTGCCGCCAATCTTCTTGATATAATCAATCGTACCTTTTGTAGCTGTTCCTACTGTCTGTTCACTTCGCTTCGCTTTGGCATAATCCCGTTTGATCTGTTGCTTCTGAATCTGTTTTTTCAGTTTCTTCTGTTCCTGACGGGCTGCCGCCTGTGTCTGTTTCTCTTCCTGTCTTTCAAGTCTGCTTCTTTTTCTGAATGCCCTCTGTTTCCTGCGTCTGGCACTTCTCTGTTCCAGCCGGTAAACACCTTCGCCGCTTTCTTCTAACTTATGGGCACCTTCTACCGCCGCATTATCGTCTTCATTTTTGCTGATCTCACGGTGCAATGCTACGGAAGTTGCACTTCCTGCTTTCTTGACAACAGAAGTTTTTTCTGTTTTCACAGATTCCCCTTCACCAAACTTCAAACGGGATTTTTTCTTTCCAGGAGATTCTCCTTCATTTGCCTGATAGACCTGTGCTTTCTTGGAATGCTGCTTTGCTTCCTTTCTCTTTCTTGCTTCTTCATAAGAAAACTTTTTGGCTTTTTCTTTCTGTTTCTGATGGCGGAAATTGACTCCATCCGTATCCATCTGGTTCAATTTCTCCATATCTTTGTCATTTTTCACAGAAGCACCAGTTTCCTCATAAGCAAACTTCAAACGTTGTTTTTGTTTTGGCTTTTTGCTGCCACCTGTCTGATTTCTCCGGCTGTCTCCTCTGTTTTCTGATAGATCAGCACGTTTTTCTTTCAGTCTCCCTGACTGTCCGGCTTCGGATTTTTCTGCAAGTCTGGATTCTTTTCCGACTTCAGCACGGATTCTTTTTCTATTTTGCTGTTTACTACTCTGTCCAAAATCCTCACTTTGCTTCTCTGTCCGTATCAGTTCCGGTGCATCTCTGGATTTTTGCACAGAGGGACGAATATTTTTCCCACTCCGTTCAGACTGGCGGGAAGACTTATCCACAAGGCTTACTTCTTTTTCCCCCTGTTTTCCTCCCATCTGCACATCACTGGCACGGTTACTGACACGAACAGAAGATTTATCCGTCAGGTTTTCTTCCACCAGACCATCCTTGGTCATCTTTTGGACTTTCTTGTCCCTGACTTTCATTCTCTGTTCTGCCACTACTTACTCCTCCTTCTTCGGATACCCTTTCCCTGCCTGTAATAAGCAGAGAAAAGCGATGCCGAAAACAGCACCGCCACTAAAAGTTAATACATATGAAATTGCTCGTAACATTGTTTTCTCCTTTGATTTAACCTGCTTCAGAAGTTTCCTCCAAGCGGGTTGTCATGATTTTATAGAGGGAATTCTTCGGGAATCTGTCTACAAATGGGATAATGACATTTCCATAGACCAAAAGTCCTTCCCCCTCATTACTGTTGGTTACATAGGACAGCTGGGTTGGTGAGATATTCAGCTGTTTTGCCAGAATCTGCCTGTCTCCGGAAGCCTGGTTCAGCATATAAATAAAATCTGAATTTTCAAATATATTCTCGATTTCCCTGGAAGACAGCAAATCCTTAATATTCTGAGTGATGCCAGTTGGAATACCACCCCATTTACGGAATCGCTTCCAGATCTCCACACTATAAGCTGCAGTCTGTTCCTCTTTTAAGAGAAGATGGAACTCATCCACATAGTATCTGGTGGACTTATGGGCAGAACGGTTCATCGTTACCCTGTTCCAGACCTGATCCTGGATTACAAGCATCCCGATCTTTTTCAACTGCTTACCAAGCTCCTTGATATCAAAACAGACAATGCGGTTATTGATATCCACGTTTGTCTGATGATTAAATACATTCAGAGAACCTGTAACATAGATTTCCAACGAAGTGGCCAGTCGCTGTGCTTCCGGCTCTTCCTGTTTTCTCAGAAGGTTATATAAATCCTCCAGGATTGGCATCTTCTCCGGCACTGGATCGGCAAGATATTCCTGATATACTAACCGTACACAGCGGTCAATGATGGTCTTTTCTACCGGCTCCAGTCCATTCTTTCCTCCAACAATCA
>OHYH01000509.1_pt1 | contig 14698 bp, 7 predicted proteins | sample 1580211 | NCBI WGS metagenome assembly OHYH01 (sample SAMEA3882528, study PRJEB24775) | human gut metagenome | biome: human-associated habitat; feature: intestine environment; material: feces | place: Netherlands | collected 2009/2010 | reverse complement strand
CGGACTTCTTTTGCCTGCAAGAAACAAAAATGCAGGAAGGTCAGCTCGATTTGGAGTTTGAAGGCTACCGCTCCTACTGGAACTATGCGGAGAAAAAAGGATATTCCGGTACGGCCATCTTCAGCCGCCATGCCCCGCTCAATGTCACATACGGCCTCGGCTTGGAGGAACATGACAAGGAGGGGCGCATCATCACGATTGAAATGCCTGACTTTTTCTTAGTCACGGTCTACACGCCCAACTCACAGGACGGACTGAAACGTCTGGATTACCGTATGCAGTGGGAAGAAGCATTCCGCACCTATCTCTTGCAACTGGATGCCCGGAAACCGGTCATCGTCTGCGGCGACTTGAACGTGGCGCACCGCGAAATCGACCTGAAAAATCCAAAAACAAACCGCAAAAATGCAGGTTTTTCAGATGAGGAACGTGCTAAAATGACGGAGCTTTTAGGTTCCGGTTTTACCGATACCTTCAGATATTTTTATCCGGATGCCGAGGGTATATATTCCTGGTGGTCATACCGTTTTAAGGCACGCGAGAAGAACGCAGGCTGGCGTATCGACTACTTTATCACATCAAAGCGCATCAATGATAAACTGCAAAAGGCAGCGATCCATACCGATGTGCTCGGTTCAGACCACTGCCCTGTTGAGGTTGATATTGAATTTTAAATTTAAGGTTATGTATTTTTACAATCCCTTATGCAACACCTTCTTCTCGAGCGTCTCCCCATCCAGGGTATACTCAACAGCATTGTACGCACCGTTTCTGTATGCAAACGTCTCATTGTCATCCTGATAATGCACGAAGCTGCCCTTGCCCGGATATGTCAGTATGCTGATCTTATCCTCTGTAATGTCCTCTGTGGAGCGGATTTCTCCGTCTGCAACAGGGATAATGGCTCCTGCTTTTATGAAGACAGGTACTTTATCAAGTGGTGCATCTGCTAAAATATATCTACCGCCACTGTATTTTTCGCCTGTGTAGTAATCATACCAGTCGCCGTCAGGCAGATAAACCTCTCTTGCCTCCTTGCCCGGTGCGATCACAGGTGCAACCAGTACAAAGCTTCCGAGCATATATTCATCGGAAATATTTCTCACATGCTTATCTGCAGGATATTCGTATACGAGCGGGCGCACGATAGGTGCTCCTGTCTTTTCACACTCATGTGCCAGATCATAGATATATGGGATAAATCTGTATCTGAGCTTTACTGTCTTTCTGACTGCATCTATCGTAGTCTCGTCAAACTGCCAAGGCTCCTGTCTGCGTGTTCCCATTGCTGAATGATTTCTGAAAAACGGCACAAATACTGCTGCCTCATAAAATCTGACAAGAAGCTCCGGTGTAGTATCACTTCCGAAACCGCCTATATCGCTGCCGCACATGGCAAGTCCGCTGACTGACAGATTGCACACCTGCTCGAGTGAAAGTGCTATATGCGCCCAGATGCTGTGATTATCTCCGGTCCAGCCACCGCAGTATTTCTGGCTTCCGGCATATGCAGCCCTGGTAAGTACAAACGGACGTTTTCCACCATCATTTTTCGCAAGTCCCTCATATGTGGCTTTTGCCATAAAATGTCCGTAAATATTGTGAACCTTTTCATGTGCTCCATACTCAAACTGCACATCATCCGGCAGTGGTCCGTTGAAGCTTGCAGGCTCATTCATATCATTCCATATGCCACTGATACCGTGCTCGAGAAGTATCTTTGTCTTGTCTCCCCACCAGCTTCTGACGCTTTGCTTTGTGAAGTCCGGAAATACCGATGTTCCCGGCCAGACAGCATTTTCATATACACTGCCATCTGTATCATGTGCAAATGCATCCATCTCCATGCCCTCTTTGTACATGAAATAGTCCTCATCCTTTTTCACACCCGGGTCAATGATGGATATGAGCTTTACCCCCCTGTCAGCAAGCTTCTCTGAAAGGCCCTTTACATCCGGGAATTTCTTGTCATCAAAGGTGAATACCCTGTAGCCGTTCATGTAATCGATATCCATATGTATCACATCGCATGGGATATCAAGCTCGCGGAATTTGTCAGCTATATCAAGCACCTCATCCTGTGTGTAATAGCCCCAGCGGCTCTGATGACTGCCGTATATCCATCTCTGATAAAGCGGTGTGGTGCCTGTCAGTGATGTATAAAGTCCTACCACCTCTGCCATATCATTTCCCGGCATAAAATAGTAGTCCAGCTCACCTTTCTCATGCTCGACGAAATAGTAATCTGTGTTTTCATAACCGAAATCAAAGGTTGTCTTGTAGGTATTATCCGCAAAAATTCCATAGCAATATTCATCGCCCAACACGATAAAAAATGGTATTGATTTGTACAGCGATTTGAAGCTGTCCACATGTGGCGCAGGATCATCTGTGTTCCAGTTTACATATGAATATCCACGCTTGTTGAGGCATCCCGGCTTATCTCCCAGACCGTAAATAGCATCATCCTTTCCAAGCTTTTTGATGATGGTAACAGAGTCAGTTTTTTCTTCATCTTTTCCGACAGTATGTCCCTCAAGCTCTGCGATGGCAAGATCCTCGTACGGATTCTTCTCACTCTTTTTGCGTGCTTTTTCATAATCTGAAAGCACAAGCTTCCCTTTGTAATAAATATCAAGCTTCTCGTTATCCTTCACATATACAGTAATATCCCTTGCGCGGATGACTGCTTTAACTGCTGCATCGCTTACACCGGCTTCTGCTGCGGTCCCCTTGGCATCAGACGTATCCTTGCTTGTTATGTTCGGGGTGGCAGCCTTCGGAATAAAGCTCTCCTCGATTGCAACACTTTCGATGCCGGGTTTTTGTGCAACATGCACTATGTTGTTTTCAAATATGGTAACAAACAGACTGCCGTTCTCGTAGATCAGCTCTGCTGTGTTGTCCTGTATTTTACAGTTCTTATATGAATTTCCCATTGCATAATCCTCCCTTGAATTATATAGTTTCTCCTGATGTTTCTTATAAAAATACTTCCGTTTACTATAATAGTATCATCCATTTTTAATTTTTACAACAAAGAAAGTCACCGGTCACACCTAGTATGACCGGTGACTGCCTCAGGCTGTAAGTATCTCTGTCAATACACCATACAGCTCTGTATCAAGTTCCTTTGCCTTGAGCTCTGATAAAATCACTGTTGTTTTCTTTCCCGATGTAATAAGACCGTAGATTTCATCCTTTAGCACAAAGCCTATCTCTGCCTGATTCAGGAAATCAAAGCATCTTTTTTCGATTTGATTATCAAGCGCTACTGTGTCTTTCGATATTGCAACGCTTATTTTGCTCGCTGTCGATGCATTTACAGTAACGATGAGCTTTCTGTTTTCTTTATCATATTTATTCTTTGCCAATACCTCTTTACCATCCTTTACCTTATCGGCTGCTGCCTCGGTTCTTCTTTCAAAGACAAGCTTATAGGTTCTGTTGTCAGGTATTAATGATGTATCTCCATCTGCCGGAGAAATGACAAACATATCTTTATCCGCAGAATATTTCATAGCTGTGGTCACACATCTGCCATCCACATATCCGCAGGATTCATTGTCATCCTCGTATAGCTCAAACTCACCATCAGCCTCCGGGAATACCCTGACACATAATACATCAGGATTTTTGATAACAGATCTTGCATCAAGCTCATCAGCATCTGCACACACAAGTATGCCTCCAGCCTTCGCAAACACAGGTATGCTGCTCAAATCCCTGTAAACCTCCAGCATTCTTCCACCATCATAGCGCATGCCTGTATAGATATCATACCAGATGCCCTCCGGGAACCATACTTTGGTTTTTGCCACATTAAGTCCCTTAATACGTGGAGTTGTAACAGGCGCTGCCATAAGCTGGCTGCCAAAGAAATACTGATTCTTTACCTCATAAGCCTCTGCATTTTCAGGATACTCATAATACATAGGCTCAATCAGCGGCATATTCTCAGCATAGCTGCGATAATTCATGGTATACAGATACGGAATCATACAATGCCTCTGTCTGAGTGCTGCCTCCATCGCTTCCTCAGTCTCTTTTTTAAATCGCCATGGCTCCTTGCCGTTAAATTCGCTGCATGAGCTGTGCAGACGCATTATCGGAGAGAATATACCATATTGTGTCCATCTGGCTGTCAGCTCATCATCCTTGTAGCCAAGCATATGTCCGCCAATATCATGGCTCCACCATCCATATCCGATGTTTGTCGCTGTCGTTGTAAAATACGGTTGAAAATCAAGCGACTCCCATGTAATATGTGTATCTCCCGAAAATCCAATCGGATATCTATGGCTTCCCGGACCTGCATAGCGCGAAAATGTCATTGGACGCCTGCCGTCTCTTTTATTATCGAGATAATGAAAATGATTAAAAATCCATAGCGGATCCAATCCTTCAACCTTGCAATTGCTGCCCTGCTGCCAGTCAATCCACCAGAAATCCACACCTTCAGCCTCTCTCGGATGGTGAAGATACTTAAAATATGCATCCATAAACTTTGGGCTTGCCGGATCACATACAACCGGGTCCTCATTTTCATAGTCCACGCCCATTTCCTTTGCCATATCAACATACATTTCTTCACAGCCCTGCACACCATCCGCAGGGTGTACGTTCAGGGTAGTATGCATTCCTCTGTCATGGAGCTTTCCAAGAAAGCGCTTCGGATCCGGGAAAAGCTTTTTGTTCCAGGTATATCCTGTCCAGCCGCTTCCGTATTTAGGGTCCACATCAACCTGATGCCAGTCCATATCTATTACTGCTACCGTGAATGGGATATTCTTTTCATCGAATTTGTCCATCAGCTCCATATAGCTTTCTTCTGAGTATTTATAATATCTGCTCCACCAGTTTCCCAGTGCATATCGCGGAAGCATCGGAGTCTTGCCGCAAAGCCTGTAAAAATCATTGAGCGCCTGTTTATAATCATGTCCATATCCAAAGAAATACAAATCAGACACACCTTTTTTTCTTGGCTCAATCCATCCATCGTCAAGTAAAATCTGTGATTTACTGTCATCAAGAATTGAATATCCAAAGCGTGAAACGACACCGTGTCCAAGCTCAACCTCTCCGTTTACGTCATCAAGTGTACGCGCTGTACCCTGCAAATCATGCACCTTCTCGCCATAATGCCAGATGCTGTGATATGCGCTCAGGTTTCCCTTAATCTGTATACTCAGTCCGTGTGATGAGAACTCCTTCTCATTATATATCAGGTGCAGCATTGATGTATGAACCTCAATTCCATCAGCGTTACGCACCACATGATAGCCGGTCTTTGGAAAATCCCTGAACAATACTGTCTGTGTTGCCCTATCCTCGAATACGCCATCTTCACTGTATTCCAGACGGACAAGGGCTTCTGTCAGAACTGTAATCCTGTATTTTTCACCTATTATCATATTGTCCGATAATGCCACCGGACTTGTCTTTACTCTGTATATTTCCTGCATGAAATACTCCCTCTCATATAAATTACGCTATCCCTTGACAGCTGATGCCGCAATTCAATATCCTCTTTTTGTTAAAATTAGTTTAGCGCTAAATCCGATCTACTCCCTGTGCACACGCTTGTTTTCATACATTTTCCATTATCTTGTCAAATCCTTTACCCACTTGTATTTTTTAAAATGTATGAGTGTCCACGGTATCTTTCCAACCTCATCCACGCAGGTACACGCATACACCACAACCACCGGCCAGTTCAAAAAATATGTGCCTGCAACTGCAAGCGGTATTGCTATGCCCCACATCGTCACAGCAAGAGAGTACATATCAAACATCGTATCTCCTCCCGAACCAAAGACACCGTTTATGATGATTTCATTTACCGATCGTCCAATCATGTAGAAGGCAAGTACACCGAATAACTGCTTCAGATACTCTGCAGCCTGCGGTGTGAGCTTTACAAAATGTAAAATCACCGGTGCTGAAACCGCCATAAGCACTGTCATAACAGCTCCACACAAAAATGACAGCTTTGCCATTCTGATGCCATATGCTTTTCCACGCTTTAAATTTCCTGCGCCAAGCTCATTTCCTATCATAATGCCTGCTGCACTTGATATACCTGCACTGAGACAGCAAATGATATCACGCACAACCGCTGCTACGGAGTTGGCCGCTGCCGCATCTGTTCCCATGTGTCCCATAAATGTAGAGTACGATGTAAAGCCTATTCCCCATACAAGGCTTGCTCCGAGAATCGGTCCGGAGCACTTCATAAAATCTGCTGACAGCTCCTTGTTCCTTACAAAAAGCTCCCGGATTTTAAGCCTGATATATCCCGGTCTGTACGAAAATGTGATTGAAAGCATAAGCTCCACTACTCTTGATATGAGTGTGGCAAGTGCCGCTCCCCTCACATTCATGCTCTCGATGCCAAATGCACCATAGATAAATATGGCATTGAGCATTATGTTTATAAGCACTGTAATTGAGCTGACTGCCGCCGCAGTACCCGCGTGCTCTGATATCTTCATCATGACTATATAACACTGCGAAAAACCAGTCAATAAATATGAAAAAGAAGCTATTTTAAGATAGCTTACACCATAATCTATAAGCACCTGCTCGTTTGTGAAAATAAGCATCAGATATCGTGGAAAAAATGCACATGCCACGAAAAACAGCACCGATACTATGCCACATATCCTGATTGCAAGAGCGAATATGTCATCGAGCGCCTTTATGTCCTGCTTGCCCCAATACTGTGCTCCGAGTATTGCAAGCCCTGCTGTAGCTGCTGAAAGAAACATGTTCTGGATGAACTGTATCTGTGTGGCAAGCGAAACCGCTGACATATAGTTCTGGTCCAGTCCTCCGAGCATGAAAGCATCTGCCACCGCCACCAGCGCCAGCATCAGATTCTGCACCATTATCGGAACCATGAGTGTCCACAGCTTTTTGTAAAAATGTGTATCAAATTCTATTGTTTTCATAAGTAAATTTTACCTCTATATATAAATCTCTAAAGGTTTACAAGTATCCGTGTCCATGCTTCGCATAGCCTTTCAAATGACCATGCCGCATTTGCAGGGCTTGTGGACGGCAATGTAACTGCCTCCATTCCTGTCAGAGGAAGCTGATATTTCTTATAAAGCGCCCCTGCTTTATTTCCGTTTGCATATATCTGTTTTATATCGGATGTTTCAAGGATTTTTCTTATATCCGTTGGTGTTACATTTTTGATACTGCTGTCGCTCGAACCCCTGATGTCACAGCTTTGTATCACATCCCATATAGCTATATGATTTTTAAACAGCATATATTTTTTCTCATCTATCGTCTCCGGCACCGGTTCATCCAACAGATACGCAAGCAGCTTCCAGAAACGGTTCTGCTTGTGTCCGTAATAGAAATTGTTTTCCCTGGATTTTACGGATGGAAGCGTTCCGAGGATGAGGATTCGGCTGTTTTCGTCATAGACAGGCTTAAAGGAGTGGGTTATGTGCTCGTATTCCATTAGCCTTTATCACCTCTTATCATCTTTTAAATGCTCTCCTGATTTTGTATAGTAATCATTATACCTTATAGCTGATACTTTTACGAGTCAATTAAATGATTTTTCTCATAAAAAAACTCACAATCGTTTTTTCGATTGTGAGTTTGCACATCTGCTAAACACATTATGTATGAGTAATCTGATTTCATCAGCTCAGCTCTATCTCATATGCTCCGGCTTCAAAATCCACCGTTAGAAGCGCATATGCTTCACCGTTATCATAACGGATTGAGAGCTTTGGCCCTTCTCCTGCTACTGTTATGACAGCCCCCTTCTCAAATGCCTTATGGGTATTTCTCATGCGAAGCAGCTCAAGCTGCTTTGCAACAACATCCTTTTTTAGCGCCTCCTCAATATCGGAAGCACTGAGGTTTGTCCTGTTGATTTCCTTGTGTCCTGATTCTCCTGCGCGTCTTACTGCCTCATGGTCATTTTTGCCTGCAAAGAGATCCAGATACCATACCTGCGGCTTGCCCGGCATGAACATCTGAATAGCACGGGCCAGAAGCATTTTGCTGTCAGACTCACCAAGCGCACTGTAATATGTGGCATTGACCTGATAATATATATTCTTCTGTCCGTGAAGATTTTTGACCATGCCGCCACGAGATACAATCAAATCTATAAGCGAGCGAATATCGTCCTCCGGAAGCAGACCCTTTAAATCCAGAAGAGGTATGCCGTCATGGCAGCCAAGCATATTGACAGTGGAGATTTTATCATCCACAACCTCACGCGCCCATTTTGCAAGGTAATCTGCTCTCCTGTTCTCAATCGCGTCAATTACCAGTCCCGGTAAAAAGAAATCATATGTGGCATAGCCCTTATCTGCAAGGGTTTTGTATATTTTCTCCTCATATGCCGCGTGTATTTCAGGCAGCAGAGTCAGCCCGAGCGGAGCTGCAAGCTCATGGATCTGCTGTAGAAATTCCCAGGTCTCAGGATCATTCAGGAAATTCTTTTTCCCCGGTGCCTTAGGCGCATAGGCAAATGCATCGAGCCGCACAATAGCCGCACCGTAAGATGCTATTTTTTCAAGTGTTTCACGATAAAAATCCCATACCTTTTCGGACTTTATATTTAAATCCATCTGCCCCAGATATTCTCTGCCATGCACCTCCTGGTAAAACGTGTTCCAGTATGGCACCCTTCGTCCATCCGGAAACTCAACCATGAGAATCGGAAGCCCCGGCTTTCTGAAAAACATCTGCTTTAAGCATGACTCATCAGGCTGTATGTAGCCCTCGTCCGTCATGACTCCATGACCTTCCCAGAATTTGTTCCAGTCTATGAAAAAATCCCGGTACTCCGACTCATCGCCCTTTTCCACAAGATCCTTGAACTGTGGTGACTGTGCCGAAGCATGATTTAAAATAAAGTCAAGCTTTAAGTCAATCCCCAGCTCCTTCAATTGCGATAAATCCTCTATTGTCGCAAGCTCCTCATTCAGATTGTAGTCCACGACCGAAAATCCGCGGTCCAAATCCGAATGATACAGGCTTGGCAGAATATAAAATGATGAAAATGTGTCCTGCATTTCCTTCTTTTTGAGCAGCGCTGCGATATCGGAAAGCTTACCGCCCAGACTGTCAGGATATGCGTTAAGCATAGGTTTATTGTTCATAGACTTTGCCATCCTTTCCAACTACGATACGCGCATTTTTACCCTGTAAATCAAGCTTTTCCTGCTCCAATTCTACCACGCGGCATATGAAAGGGCTTGCGGCGTTTTCGTCACGTCCTCTCTTAATGCGGCGCGCCTTAGTCTCCTCAGGCGAACTCTCCAAAAATACAGGTATATCAACACCCTTAAGGTATTCGCTTCCTCCGTGGGTCCACTCCAGGATGAGCACTTTAATTCCTGTAAAATCAGTTTCATCATATGAGATATCACCGTCCTCGCGGCCCATATGCTTTATCTCAATTATATCTTTTCCTGCCTTAAACTCTGAAAGCTCCTTGTTAATCCTGTCAAAGTCAATCTCCTTAGGTGTTCCAAGATATCCACGTAAGCCATCCTCGCCGGACTCGTTATACACATTAAGGCGTTCTTCGTCGTTTCTCATCGGGATACGGTGTGGATAATTGTCCCCGGTCAGCACATAGCAGGCTGTATTATCGTTAAGGAAATACTGCTGCAGGGCTGCTGCAATCGTTGTCTTTCCTGAGCCTGAGCCGCCGTAGATGCTTATTACAATACGTTTATCAGAAGAACTATCTGCAGTGTCAGCCTCACTTAATTTTAGATTGCCGCACACCTTCTTTATCTCATCATACAGCTTCTTTGCCTCATCAAGCCTGATAAATGAAAACTGATATGCCTCATACTCCTTTGTTGCAAACGGAAGCGGTATTCCGGCATTCATCAGTGCTGCACCTGTGTACTGCCTGCCGGTATTTTCCTCAATATATACTGCATCCGACTCCAAGCCCTTAAGCTTCACATAGCAAGCAGCCGCGTTTGCCTCCGCATACAGACGAACCACGCTCACAAGCGCCCTGTCCTTTGCCCTTGAGACAGACATCCACGCAGCCACCTCATCCTCAAATGGGCTTGTAAGGCGCCAGTAGGTGCCCTCATTTATAAGCATCTCATACTTCTTAAAGGTCTTGATCTGCTCTCTGATTTCTTCCTTTTCCTCATCCGACAGAAGGGCCGGATTCAGCTCATAGCCAAAGGTTCCTGCCATGGCTGTGATGCCTCTTGTTTTAAGGCTTGTCACTCTGCCTGTCTGATGATTTGGCACTGCCGATACATGCGCTCCCATGGACGATACCGGATAGAAGAATGATGTGCCATACTGTATTCTTGTACGGTTTATGGCATCTGTATTGTCACTGCACCATATCTGTGGACTGTAGTAGAGCATGCCTGCATCAAATCGTCCACCGCCACCGCTGCAGCCCTCAAGAAGTATATCCGGATATCTTGTCACCAGACGCTCCATAAAATCATACACTCCAAGCACGTAGTCGTATGCAAGATTTCCTGCATATACATCAGCCATGCTTCTGTTCATATCCCACTTCACGTAGTCGATTTTTCCCTGGTCAAACACTGCGCAGATCTGATTGAAAATATTGTCCCTGACTTCTTTTCTCGAAAAGTCTAAAAGAAGCTGGTTTCTTGAGCGTACAGGAAGCTTTCCCGGAATCTGGATAGCCCAGTCAGGATGCTCTCTGTACAGATTACTGTCCTCATTCACCATCTCAGGCTCAATCCATATTCCAAACTTCACACCCTGCGCATGCACTCTGTCGATGAGCTCTGAAAGTGTTCCGCCAAGCTTTTTCTCATTCACAAACCAGTCTCCGAGTGATGAATTATCATCATCTCTCTTTCCAAACCAGCCGTCATCCATGACCACCATATCTATGCCCAGTGATGCGGCCTCCTTTGCAAGGTCTACTATCGTATCACCGGTAAAGTCAAAGTAAGCAGCCTCCCAGCTATTGATGAGCACCGGTCTTACCTCATGTGCAAATCTGCTCCTGCACACATGCTCACTGATGCAGGTGTGGTACTGATGGGAAAGCTGTGATAAACCGTCTGCCGAGTATGACATAATCACCTCAGGCACTGTAAAGTTCTCTCCTGCCGCAAGCGGATATGAAAACAGCTCATCGGAAAGTCCCATTAAAAGGCGTGTCTGGTTAATCTGGTCCTTTTCTGCCTCACATGAGAAGTTGCCACTGTATACAAAAAGCATACCATAGCAGTCTCCTGCATTTTCTGTAGTATCGCGCTGTGCGAGAATAACCGCCGGATTGTACTGGTGGCTTGAGGTTCCTCTGCGGCTTCCGAATGAAAGTGTGCCGTGTCCTAAGCGTGTGCGCTCAAGATTGCGCTCCATGGCATGCTTACCGTAGAATCTGATCACATCATAATCTCCGTAAACCATATCCAGACAGGCAGCATGAGCCTTTTCAATTGTAATATTTCCACTGCCTGTATTTTTAATGAGCACACTTCTTGTGATGACATCACAAGCCTCAAGCACGCCATAAAGCAGATGCACCTCAACGCCTGCGATATCATCGCCAAGAACTATTTCAAGAGTCTGCGCTTCGTCATCAGATGCCCACACTGCCGGAAGTCCCTTTAGAGCGTATTTTCCGTCTCTGATTTCATGACTCTTATAAAGAAGCTCAACACTCTCAGTGCCCTGTTCGTTTTTGATATCAAGCGCAATATTTCTGAAATCGCCTGTGCCAAGTGTCGGATACTCCTGTGGCAGCGTATCAAGCGAATATGTACGGTTCATGCCTGCTGCGTAAGGATTGCCTGAAAAGCCTCTGTCAGCATATGTCAGCACATAGTCCATATCACATGTGCTTTTTGCTCCGTAGTACAGATGCAGCAGATAGCCCAGTCTGTCCACCTGCATCTGATATGTGGTGTGAGCTGTCTGTAAAGTAAAAATTTTCTTGTTTGGATTAAATATAATTGCCATAAAATCACCCCATATTGTTGTTAAAATAGTGTTTAAAAATTATCCCTTGATTGCACCGTTTGCAACACCGTTTAATATCTGCTTCTGGCAGATTATATAGAATATAAGTATCGGTATCAAAGCCAGAATATATGATGCAAATGCCAGATTGTAGTTGGTTCCAAACTGTGTCTGGAAATTCAGCTGTGCCAGCGGCAGTGTATTCTGTCCTGTTCCTGACATGATGACAAGCGGTGTCATGACATCATTCCAGGTACCGAGTGCTGTCAGGATGGCTACTGTCGCATGCATAGGCTTCATCATAGGAAATACAACTCTCCAGTATGTTGTCCATGTGCTTGCGCCATCGATATCTGCGGCCTCCTCAAGTGCCATAGGGATATTTTTCAAGTATCCACTATATAATAATACATTCATTGGCATATAAAATACAAGATATAAAATGATAACTCCTGCCCTGTTTCCAAGTCCCATCTGCGCAGTCTGCTTTACAAGAGGCATCATGAGAATTGAGAATGGCACAAACATACCGCTTACAATGTAAAGATATATGAAACGGAAGCTCTTTTTCCTTGCCATGCCTCGTCCGATAACATATCCTGCAATCGAATGGATAAGGATTGCGAGAACAATGGTCACAATAGTGATAAGTAAGCTGTTTCCGAGAGAATGCCAGAAATCAGTCACCTTCATAGCCTCTGTGAAGTTTGAAAAGCTCCACTTTGAAGGGAAGGAAAGAGCTCCTGCGACATCATTTGTCATCTCACTCGGTTTCTTGAAGGCAATGATAACAGCCATATACAGTGGGAAAAATACGGTTAAGGTTCCCAATATTAAAACGATGGTAAGTACCCAGTTTGATTTTTGTTTTTTCATTATAACTGTTCCTCCTTCTTATTCATAATACCCATCTGGAATAGTGAAATAGCCACAATTACAACAAAGAAAATTACTGCGTTTGCACTCTGGAAGCCAAACTGTCCTCCATCCATACCATTTCTGTAAATCAGGTATGAGATTGACTCAGTGCTCTGCGCCGGGCCGCCCTTTGTCAATGACATAATCTGGTCAAATACCATGAGGAAGTTCTTTGTGCTGAGCACCAGATTGATTGTAACAAACGGCATAACGAGTGGAAATGTAACCTTCCAGAACTGTTTCCATTTGCCTGCTCCGTCGAGCATGCTGGCTTCGTAAACATCCTCAGGCACTGTCTGCAGTCCGGATATATAAATGATGGTATTCATGGCAACCGCCTGCCATACCCCGACAATCAGCACACCAATCCATGCATATTTTTCACTCGCCAGAATACTGTTTTGTAAGAAACCGATGTTGAAGGTATTTCCTACTACCGGCAGAATATATGTAAAAATAAAGCTGAAAATGTAACCAATAACCAGTCCGCCAAGGATATTCGGTACGAAATAAACACCTCTTAATGCACTCTTGCCGCGGATATTGCTGTTTAACGCAACTGCCATTACAAGGCTTAATACATTTACAAGTACGGTTCCTGCAATCGCATATTTAAAGGTAAACAGATAGCTCTTTCCGACTCTGGCGTCGGTAAACAGGTCTGTATAGTTTCTAAGTCCGACATAATCATATGAGCCATAGCCCTTGTAGTTTGTAAAGCTGTAAATCACACCCTTTATCATCGGCAGTGTGTTGAATGCGAAAAATAAAACCACAACAGGTATCACAACTGCCCAGAATGTCTTGTCTCTATTTGACATTTTCTTTTTCATTTTGCATCCTCCTGTTCCTTCTGGTAATCCTGTACTTCACGAATCAGATCTCTGTTGTAACGCTCCCAGTCTGAATCAAATTTCTTTAAGAACTTCTCCTTTGCATTGTCACCTGTGTCAAGCAGATATGTCTGAATCATGGCATCCACGCTCATCTCACTTGGATAATGGTGATCCTGATAATCCGACATACGGTTGTCCTTTATATACTCCTGCATATCCTCCAGTGTATCCGGTATTGCGAAATCTCCATCCTTGCAGGCAATTCCGCCCTGATCATCCAGATAAATCTGAATGGTTTCATCGTCATACAGATATTTTAAAACTTCATATGCTGCTTCTTTGTTTTTGCATGCTTTCATCACAGAAAACTGTAAATCAATTCCTGAATTTAATACATTGTCTGATTCCTCATCATTTGCAGGAAATGTAAAAGAGCCGATATTCATATCCGGATTGACCGATTTGATCTGCGGGATCGCATAGCTTCCGATCGGATACATGGCAGATTCCCCGCGGGCAAATGCTGTACAGGCATCGTTATAACCATATGCATACGGATTTTTTTCTGCGAAATCCAAAAGCGCACGCATCTTTTCTGCTACCGGTCCATACGTATCGGAAAATGTGGTATTTCCCATATTTACCTGATTGCAGGTATCCGAATCGGTAAGTCCGACTGCCAGCGCATTCCACGGAGCCAGACAGGTCCAGGTATCTTTAAAGCCCAGATACAGCGGAAGTGTTCCGCTCTGTTTTATTTCATCACACAGTGTAGTAAATTCCTGCCAGGTGGTCGGAACTTTCCAGCCATTTTCCTCAAACAGATCTTTGTTATATAAAATTCCTGCCGCGTTTGCCACATATGGAAGTGCATACGTGCCATCCTTTGGAATAAACTCCAGTTCCTTATCCATATCCAGATATGCCTGTTTTACGGTCTGGACTTCATCCAGATCGGAAATATCATCAAACAG
>OHYH01000502.1_pt1 | contig 14864 bp, 8 predicted proteins | sample 1580211 | NCBI WGS metagenome assembly OHYH01 (sample SAMEA3882528, study PRJEB24775) | human gut metagenome | biome: human-associated habitat; feature: intestine environment; material: feces | place: Netherlands | collected 2009/2010 | reverse complement strand
CGTTGGGGAAATCGACTATGCCGGCCGCGCTAGGCAACTCGCCTTCGGCCACCGCGCGCGCCACACGCGCCTGAATGTCGCCGAGTAGCGACGGACGCAGCTTGACCACGCCGGGCTTGTAGGCACCATGCACATTGCCGAATGTGAAAGCGGCCATGTACCGGCCACGTTCGCCCAAACCCAGTCGGCGGGCGACTTCGAGGCCATCTTCCGGAGTGGAATACAGCTTTTCATTGATTTCGGCGGAGTGACCGTCTTCCTCACCGCCGACCGCGCCGATTTCGATTTCCAGCACGGTGTGCGCGGCTTGGGATTTGTCGAGCAGTTCTTCTGCGATGTCGAGGTTTTCATCCAGCGGCACTGTGGAACCGTCCCACATGTGTGACTGGAAGGTCGGTTCCTGACCGTGCTTCACCTGTTCGACTTCATGGTCGAGCAAGAGGCGCACCCATTCGTCCAAATACTGTTTGGCGCAGTGGTCGGTGTGCAGGGCGATGGTGATGTTGGGGTATTTCGCCGCGACTTCGTGCGCGAAGGCTGCGAAGGCAAGCGAGCCGGTGACGCGGTCGTTGACGCGTTGCCCGGAGAAGTAGGCGGCGCCGCCTACGGAGACTTGGATGATGCCATCGGATTCCGCCTCGGCGAAACCCTGGAGTGCGGCGTTCAGGGTCTGCGTGCTGGTCACATTGATCGCGGGATAGGCGTAACCGCCGCGGCGTGCGGCGTCCAGCATTTGCGCATAACGTTCCGGCGTTGCAATAGTCATGCCTCCATTATCGCCCAACCCTATCCCACTTGTCATGTGACAACATTCGCCATCTTTCCTTTCCGTTTTCCCGACCGTCCGCTCCATATCCAGGTCGCCCGCCCCACTAGAGCCATATGCCGAGCGTTTTCGTCTCATATCCCGACACTTGCGGGACCGACCAATAAACATGGCGAAACCATTGCGATCGTTCCATCGGAAGTCATAGAATGTCCACCGGATCGCGCGACGAAGAGCCCAACCGGGTGTTCCCGCACGGGCATGCCGCCGCACGTAGATGTTGCGACCAATACCCGCGAGGAGGCTTGATGCACCAGGTTTTCGCCATCTTCCTTCGAGACGTGAAACGCATTCTGAAGAACCCCGTGGCGCTCGTCGTCACGCTGGGTGTGGCCATCATCCCATCACTGTACGCATGGTGCAATATCCTCGCCAACTGGGACCCGTACGCGAACACGGGCAACATCCAAGTCGCTGTGGCGAACGAGGACAAGGGCACAACCTCCACGCTGGTCGGCCATCTCGACGCTGGCCAGCAGACCGTCAACCAGCTTAAGAAGAACCATCAGCTCGGCTGGCGTTTCGTTCCCAAGCAGCAAGCCATCGAAGGCGTGGAATCCGGCAAATACTATGCGGCGATCGTACTGCCGGAAGACTTCAGCTCCAGACTAATCGGCACCGTCACCGGTAAAGGCGACCGACCGTCGATCACGTACTACATCAACGAAAAGCTGAACGCGATCGCGCCGAAAATCACCGATACGGGCGCGACCACGATCGACGAGCAGATCAACACCACTTTCGTTTCCAGCGTGGCCGACGCCGTGGCAAAGGAAATGAAGGAGGCAGCGGGAGAAACCACCGGCAGCGTGAAAAGCGCGCAAAGCGACGTCGTCAACGATCTGACCGACACCATCAACCAGCTCGAAACCGTCCAACAGCAGCTGCGCGACACCCGTTCCACGCTCGACAAGGCCCTCACCACCATCGATTCGGCCAAACAGTCCAACATCGCGCTCGCCTCGGAAATCACCAACTCGCTTGACACCGTCGGCAAGGCGTCCGACTTGCTGAGCGAGACGCGCACACAAACCGAACGATTCTCGAACACGCTGGTCGGAGCGCTCGACAACGGCAGCACGCAACTGTCCGGCCTGCAGGTCAACGTGAGCAATGCCACCGGCACCGTGCTCAGCGGACTGAACACCACGCAGGACGCGCTCGACCAAGTGTCCAGCACCATGCATCACGTCAACACCACCACCGGCAATGTGCTCGACGACGTGGAGAAGGCGTTGCAGGCCAGCCAGCTGGATCCGAACAGCCAAACGTATAAGGATCTTTCCGCGCAGCTCGCCGAAGCCCGCAAACAGCTGACGTTCCAGCAGCAGCGCATCGACGCCTTCGATCAGGACACCACGGCTGCGATGCGCTGCTGCTGGAACGTCAGCTTCTTCGCGAACGGGTTCAACGACGATGTCACCACGCTGGCGAAGAACGGCACGGCGTCGATGGCGAGCGCACGCACGACCATCACCGGCACGGTCATGCCGAATCTCAACACCGGGCTCGATACACTCAGCCTGGCCAATGGGTCGCTGTCCGGCACGCTTACCACGCTGCAAAGCACGCTGGAACAGGGCAACGGGCTGCTCGACCAGTTGTCGCGCACCGTGACCCAAACGAACACCACCATTGCTGGCACGCAGACACAGCTCGCCAATCTCGCCAAACAGCTCAACACCACGCGCACCGATGTGGCCGCGTTGAGCAGTTCGGCGATGTTCCAGCAGCTTTCCCAAGCGCTCGGACTTGACGCGAGCGAGGTCGGCTCGTTCGTGGGCGAGCCGGTGCATTTGGACGAACAGGTCCTCTACCCGGTCAAAAACTATGGTTCCGCGGTCACGCCGTTCTACACGAATCTTGCGCTATGGGTCGGCGGATTCGTGCTCGTCGCGATCTACAAGCTTGAAGTGGACCGCGATGAGAAGATCCGCATGTACACGCCACGCCAAGGCTATATGGGCCGTTGGCTGCTGTTCGTCACGGTCGGATTTCTGCAGGCGATCATCGCCACGATCGGCGATCTCGCGCTGGGCATCCAATGCGAGCATCCGTTCCTGTTCATCCTCGCCGGCATTTTCGCCTCGTTCGTCTACGTGAACATCATTTACGCGCTCGCCGTGGCGTTCCGGCATATCGGCAAGGCCGTCGCCGTGATTCTGGTGATTATCCAGATTCCGGGCGCGGCAGGCCTCTACCCCATCGAGATGATGCCGGAATTCTTCCGCCGTCTGAAACCGTTCCTACCGTTCACCTACGGCATCAACGCGATGCGCGGGCCGATCGGCGGCATGTATGCCAACCATTATTGGATCGACATGCTCTCGCTGTTCTGGTATCTGCCTGTGGCGCTGTTCATCGGCTTGGTCGTCCGCAAGCTGGCGTTGAACCTCAACCGCCTGTTCGACAACCGTCTGGCGGACACTGATCTGATGATCACCGAACATAACGAAGGCACGGTGGAACCGTTGCGGCTCACCGAGACCGCGCAGCAGATCGCCGAGGAGTTCCCCGAACTCGCCCGCAGACGGGCGATTCATTTCTTCCGCCTGTACCCGCGCCTGGTGCGCTGGGGATTCCTCGCGCTGGCGGTACTGCCGTTCGTGTTCCTGCTGTTGCTATTCATCACGCGCATGAAGCTCGCCATGCTGCTCGGTTGGATCATTTCGATCATCGCCATCGACACGTATCTCATCGTGGTGGAGTATCTGCGCGAACGGTATGCGAATTATCTGGGCGAGGAAGCGATGAGTGCGGAAGAGTTCCGCAGCGCGATCCTGCACGAGAACCTGCTATTCCGGCCGGGCATGCATTACAAGCCGATGCATGCCGTACGCACGAGGCTGTATGAGGCTGCGCATGGTGGTTCGGCCGGACATGCGCCTGAACATGCGGCTGAGTATGCGGCTGGAAACACGGACGGAAATGCTGGCAGGAGTCTGCGTGAGGAGGGGAACGAACAGTGAAAATGATCTGGGGCATCTTCAAGCGGGACATGTGCCACGCCACCCGCAACGTGATCGCCGTGATCGTCTCGATGGGCCTGGTGGTGGTACCGGCGCTGTACGCCTGGTTCAACATCGCGGCCAGCTGGAACCCCTACGGCAACACCAAGGCATTGAAGGTCGCCGTGGCCAATAACGACAAGGGTTACAAGTCGGATCTCATACCGGTGCGCGTCAACGTGGGCGAAACCATCATCAGCACACTGCACGCCAACGACCAGCTGGACTGGCAGTTCGTGAAAAGCGACAAGGCAATCGACGGGGTGAAATCCGGCGAATACTATGCGGCGATCGTAATTCCGAAAGGTTTCAGCGCCGACATGATGACGCTGTTCTCCCCCGACATCAAACACGCGCAGCTCAAGTACTATCTGAACGAGAAAATCAACCCGATCGCCCCGCATATCACCGATCAGGGCGCGACAACCGTGGTCAACACAATCGACAAAACCTTCGCCAAAACGATCGCGCAAGTCGGACTCGACCTGGCCTCAAGCATCCTACACTATTCGCAAAGCCCGCAAATGGCCGAATACATGCGCAACCTCAACGGCAATCTCACCACCATGGCGGATACGCTGAGCGGCGCATCGCAGCAGGTAACGTCGTATTCGCAGCTGCTCGGCTCGGCGAACGACATCGTGGATTCCACGGGCAAACTGCTCGCCTCGGCGACCAAGGCGGGCAAACAGGCCCAGAACGCGTTGAAGCAAGGCAAATCAGGTGCCACGTCGTTCACTTCGGCAGGTGCGAACGTCACCTCCTCAGTGAACACCGCGCTCGACCAGGTGTCAGGCGCGTTCGACCAAGTAGCTGCCAAGGTGAACAAGGCGTTCGACGCGATCGGCAAGGACTCAGACACCGCAGCCAGCCAGTTGGCAACGTTGAGCGAACAAATCTCCAGCGGCGAATCGCTGTACGACACGTACATCACAAGCCTCAACCACATGCGCGAATCGGTGGAACAACTACCGGACAGTGATTCCGCGAAACAGGCGCTGCTGGAAGCCATCGACCGGGAGATCACGCTGCTGGAAGCCGCCAAAGGCGATTCGCAGAAGCTCGCGCAGCAGCTGAAAGACGCTTCCACGCAGGTCACGCAGGATACCGCAGCCGCGGAACGCTCCCGCAAGGAGATCCTGAACCGCATCACCTCCGCGAAGCAGTCGATCAGCAATGTGCGCGACGATTACGCCACGAACGTCAAGCCGAAAATCGACGCGCTCGCCTCCACAGTCAGCACGCTGATCTCCCAAACCGACAGCATGATCACCCAGCTGAGCGGCACCGCCGACGGTCTGGACGATGTGACGGGCGATGTGGGGACGAATGTGACGTCCATCCGTTCCACGCTCGGCGCGATCGCGAAGAAACTCGACTCGTCGGCAGCGACGGTGAAGGAGCTGATCACGAAGCTGGAGACGGGCGGAAACGCCGGTGACGGCAACAGCGATGGTGGCGACGGTGACAACGACGCCGATTCGGGCGAATCGGACGAACTACGTGCACTGGCCACCGCCAACGCGTCCACACTGTCCACGCTGATTTCCGCGCCCGTCGCACTGCATCGCGTCTCGGTGTACCCGATCGCGAACTACGGTTCGGCCATGGCGCCGTTCTATACGATCCTGTCAATCTGGGTGGGTGCGATCATCCTGTGCGCCATGCTGAAAGTGACGATTTCGGACCGCGAGAAGGCGCATGTGCTGGGCTTGGGCGACACGCTGCCGCGCATCGCCGGCCCGTCCGGCCCGGGGAACGCCTCACGTTGGGGACTGCGTCTCGACCACGAGTATTTCGGACGGTACGCGATCTTCGCACTGCTCGCGTTGCTGCAGGGCACACTGGTTTGCCTGGGTGACACGTATTTCCTTGGCGTGCAGGCGAATCATGCGCTGCAGCTCCTTGCCGTGGGGTGGCTTGCCGCGCTCGTGTTCTCGAATATCGTGTATACGCTGACCGTGTCGTTCGGCGATATCGGCAAGGCCGTGGCCGTGGTGCTGCTGGTGATGCAGGTCGCCGGTTCGGGCGGTACGTTCCCTATCGAGACGCTGCCGAAGTTCTTCCAAATGCTCTACCCGTTCCTACCATTCCCGCACGCCATCGATGCCATGCACGCCGCGATGGCCGGATCATACGGCAATGAGTACCTGCTTGACATGGTGTATCTCGCCTTGTTCCTGATTCCTTCGCTGCTGCTGGGATTGGTGTTGCGCAAGCCGGTGATCCGGTTGAACAACTGGGTGAGCCGCAATCTGGAGTCCACCAAGGTGATGTGACGAGGCGGATTTGAACGGGCTGGTTTGAGCCGGTTTAGATCGGTTTCGGCTGGTACACGTGAACGCGTCATTGGCAACGCATCACCATCACCGCCAACGGCAACACACACCAAATACCAGCCGACACCACCGCCGTCAAACTCCTGGACGACAACGGCGATTCCGACCTTTGGGTTCTCCAATACGGTAAGGCCCTCGCGGCGGCATAGTTCGTCGCTGATCGCACGCCACTGGTCGATGCTTCTGCGGGTCAGACGCATCTTCCTTCCCGTCCTTCGGTTCGCCGCGCAGATGACGATGTGGCTGTGCAGATGATGCCGATCCATGTGTGTGGAGACCACATACTTGTAGTCGCCACCCGTGATCGCCTCGGCCAACATGACGCCCATCTCATGCACCTGTTCCGCGTTCACATGCTCGTCGGGACTGAACGAATGCTTCAGATGCAGAGCAAGCACGCCGTCCTTGCGCAACCCATTCGTGCATCGTTCCAAGTCCCGGATCATCGGTTCGGCGAGCACGTTCGCGTCATGCCGCTCACCGCTGTAGCTCGCGTATACGAGCCTGCCGCCATCGTTCTTCTCGGGATTGATGACGTAACGAATCGTGTTCGGAAGATTCGTTTTGACCTTGTTCCCGAGTTTGACCACGGCCATCAGTACAGCCCCTGTACCGTATCGATCTCCGCTTTCTCGCGCTCCATCCCCGTCATTTTCTCATCGATCGAGGCGAGCAGATCATGCAGTTCACGCATCTCTTGCGGGCTCACGGAGCCTGTCAGATTCGCAATCCTGGCGATCTGATTCACGTTCACGCCGATGCGGTGGAGCTCGGCCTTGAACACCTCCGGATCGCTCGCCAGCGTCACTGAAACATTCATCAACGCGCCATGCATGAGCGTCTGACGGGCGAAATCACCCCCACCGTTATACACCGGAATGTTCCTTGCCCAACGTTCGTGGATCTTCCTTGCCTGTTCCCATTCCTCCGGTGCGAACATGATTTTCTTACATATGCTGCGCCTGCGATTGTCACACCAGCCCATAAGGAAACACCTCCCCACGGGAACTGGAATGGCTCATTCCATAAGCCGCGTCAGCGGTCTGAAGGCTTCGCCGACCATGGGGTCCGGGTCTCCCGGCAAGCCGATCCACGCCTGTGGAACGAGCATGTGTGGCCACACATGCGTCGCTTACTAACCCCATGCTTATCTCACGGAACGGAAACACTTTTCCGCATCGCACATGTGACATTCTGCGAAATATAATCGCGTTCACGTTCTGCTCCTTCCATCACCAACTTCAATGGCGACGACCCATTGCATATTCATCATCCTTCAAAGAAGCGGAGCTCAGTTTGGACATTGGACGAGCTGCGATTCAGACGAAAAATCGGGGTTCCGCAGAAACCTCTGCGGAACCCCGATTGCAAAGCACGGTCTCCGGTGTCCTCATTCCGTTTCGGCCCCGGGACGGCCGTTCCCTCACATTCCGACGAAGCGATCGAAGTATTGGCGGAACCGTTCGACGACTCGGCTCTTCATCAGCTCGTACGCGTTGCTCGGCGCGAAGCGTGACACAGGGGGCAGCATCGACACTATTCTGGTGCCGTCCGTGTCGACATAGCCTTCCTTGAAGCAGTCGATGATGAACTGCTCGGCCAGTCCCGTCTTCAGGTGCTCCTCGCTGACAATGCGCTCGAATTCCTCCTGCTTCTTGCGGACGATGTATTCCTCCCAGTCACGCTGCACGTCCGCGCCTGAGGACAGGGACTCGACGAACGAGTCGATGAGGTCCTTTTTGCTGCGCAGGTCGGGCGAAGACATGATGGTGCGGCTGATGTCCGCGAGGATCGACTTGTCCTCCATATGCCCGTCATGGTATTTGGCTACGAGTTCGAGGATGTAGTCGATGTTCACTTCGATCTGTTTGACCAGTTCGGCTTCGAAGACGACGTCGTCGTTGATGATTTCCTTGTCGGCTTCCTCATGCGAACGCCGCTGTTGGTAGAGATCGATGTACAGGCTCTGGTAGTCCTGCAGGTCGCGCAGGCTCAGCACATCTTCGTTGGAGAAATCGTCGAAGGCCTGCAGGATGTTGCGCAGCCGCAGGATCGAGCCGAACAGGGTGAGGAAATCCTTCTGCGCCTGTTCTCCGACGATTTCCTCGCCCAAGGGGAACCGCTTGAGCAGCTGCGAGACCTTCTCGGTGTATGCAGCGAGATATTCCGCATATGGTTTAAGCACCACCGTGCCCTTGGCGTCCTTGTCCCCGAACAGAGCCAAGGCGTCATCCACCTCCTGCCGCAGATCGCGGAAGCAGATGATGTTGCCAAAGGTCTTCACCGAGTTCAGGATGCGGTTGGTGCGGCTGAACGCCTGCATCAGGCCATGCTGCTTCAGGTTCTTGTCCACCCACAGGGTGTTGAGCGTCGTGGCGTCGAAGCCGGTGAGCAACATGTTCACTACGATGGCCATGTCCAGATCGCGGTTCTTGAGCCTGAGGCACAAATCCTTGTAGTAGTTCTCGAACTGGTCGGAGGCCGTGCTGAAGCTGCTGCCGAACATTCGGTTGTAATCGCAGATCGCGGAGTCGAGGAAATCCCGTGATGACTGGTCAAGGCCAGCGGTCTCGAAGTCCTCGTCATCAATGAAGCCCTGCTCGCCGGGGTCGGCCTCGTTCGGCGCGAAACTGTAGATCAAGGCGATTTTCAACGGTTCCCCACCGCGCTCGGCCTGCTGGCGCTGGAACTCGGCGTAATACTGCTTTGCCATGCCGATGGAATCAGCCGCGAACAGCGAATTGAAGCCGCGGACGCGCCGGTCCTTGAGCATGTAGCTGGATTGCCGCTTGGTTTTCTGGTCGAAATGGTCGAGCACATACGACGTGACCGCGCTCACGCGCCGCGGGTCGCTCAGCGCCTTGGCCGCGTCGATGCCGTACACCTGTTCGTCCCTGACGCCTTCCTTACGGCGCACCGTGTCCACGTAGCCGATACGGAACGGCAGCACGTTGCCGTCCTTGATTGCGTCCACCACCGTGTATGAGTGCAAGCAGTCGCCGAACGCCTGTCCGGTGGTGCGCAGATTGGGGGTGCCTCCGGTTTTCGCGTTCACGGCGAAGATGGGCGTGCCGGTGAATCCGAACAGATGATAGTTCTTGAAATGCTTGGTGATGGCGGTATGCATCTCTCCGAACTGGCTGCGATGGCATTCGTCGAAAATCAGCACCACATGCTGCGCGTAGACATCGTGCTTGGGATTGCCGCGGATAAATGAGGAAAGCTTCTGAATCGTGGTGACGATGATCTTCGCGTCGGGGCTGGCAAGCTGGTCGGCAAGCACCTTGGTGCTCTTGTTGGAGTTGACCGCGCCCTTTTTGAAGCGTTCGTATTCCTTGATGGTCTGGTAGTCGAGGTCCTTGCGGTCCACGACGAATAGCACCTTGTCGACGCCGTCCATGTTGCTGGCGAGCTGCGCCGTTTTGAAGCTAGTCAGCGTCTTGCCGCTGCCTGTGGTATGCCACACGTATCCGCCCGCCTCGGGCGTGCCGAGTTTCTTCGGATCGTATTCGCTGATGAGAATGCGGTTGAGGATGCGTTCGGTGGCCGCGATCTGGTATGGGCGCATCACCAGCAGGTCATGCTCGGCGGTGAACACGCAATATCGCGTCAGGATATTGAGCAGTGTATGCCGAGCGAGAAAAGTCCTGGCGAAACCCGTCAGGTCGGCGATGACATAGTTGCGCCCGTCGGCCCACCAGCTGGTGAATTCGAAACTGTCGGAGCTCTTCTGCGAACGGCCGGCTGCGGGACGGCCTTCCATTCCATGGATGTGCTTGAAGCGCGTGGTGTTGCTGTAGTACTTGGTGTGCGTGCCGTTCGAGATAATGAAGATCTGGGCGTACTCATAGAGTCCCGATCCGCCCCAGAAGCTGTCACGCTGGTAACGGTTAATCTGGTTGAACGCCTCCTTGATCGCCACGCCCCGCCGCTTCAATTCGATTTGCACCAACGGCAGGCCGTTGACCAAAATCGTCACATCATACCGGGTCGGATGGCTGCCGCCCTCCTCCTCGAACTGGTGAAGCACCTGGAGGCGGTTGCTGTGAACATGTACCTTGTCGATGAGACGAATGTTTTTCGTCGTGCCATCGTCACGGTTCAGGATCTGGATGTTGTCTTCCTGGATCAGCCGGGTCTTGTCCTCGATGCCCGCCGTCGAAGAGGCGATGATCTCGTGGAAGAAATGCGACCACTCATTGTCGGTGAACCGGACATCGTTCAGCTTCTCAAGCTGGGTGCGCAGGTTTGCGATAAGCTCGGACTCCGTATGCGCGGAAAGTCGTTCATAGCCCTGGGATTCGAGGATTCGCAGCAGCTCCTCCTCCAGATCCGCTTCGCTTTGGTACGCGGTCTCACGGCCGTGGCTAGGCTCGTATTCGGCCACCACGGTGCTTTCCGCGCCCTCGGCCACGAGCTTGTACGACTTGCCGCCATCCGGCAGATCCATATCCGACCGCTCCGTCATCAGGGGCTCCTTCTTCATCCGTATTTATCCGCCATCCTACTCAAAGGAATTCGGATTCCGCAGCGCATATGGGATTCCTGGATCCTGCGGCTTATTCCCAATGCAGGGCCGTCCTGATTCCAGAGGCGTATGTCTCATTCGAGTCGAGGAAGCGACGAATCACCATGGCGTAGCCATCGTCGCCCTCGATATTCCGCACAAGATATATGAGCGCAAGCAGCGACGATGCCACGGATTTCTCGCCGTATTCGAAATCAGCGAACGCGGTTTTCATGTCACGCGTCATAGGCGATGGAATGACCATCTCCCGATGCCACAGCCTGGCATGATGCGAGCACAGATTACGCAGATAAACCATGGCATGCACGACCTCCGAGGAAGTCCGCAGATTGGTGTGCAATCCGACCGATCTGTACAATTCCCTGAGCGCCCTGGCATCCGCGTGCAGGGAAAGCATCCGGGAAAGCGTATCGAACGGGAACGTCTCAACGGCCGCCCACACGGGCACCGGTCCGCCTTTGCGCCGGTAATGCCGCATGCACACCTCATTGGACATTCCCATCCATTTGCTCATGTTACGCAGCAGATTGTCACGCAACAGTTCGCCGCGTTTGCTGCGCACGCTCTGATAGGATTCGGGATCCATATACGTGTAGGCATTGCCGTCTGATGCCAGCAGGTATGCGAACCTTGAGCGCAGGGTGAGCTCCACTTTCGCGGTGCCCTTGAGGATGATGTTGCGCAGTTCCTCGTCCATCATGTAGGGAATGAGGAAGTCAACGTCCCGGGTGCCGGGCCTGTACCTGTTGTCGCCAGCCGCTGGGTTGACTTGGAATGAACGGAAATAGCCCGAGAGACGATAGTAATTGCAGTCAAAGAGTACCTGCCGTAGTTTCGCCTCATCCGTGATCGCCAAACCGCGATCCGACATCAGCGCAATCATCTGGTCGATGGTCTTCGCAGGCTTGGATTCCGCCCCAGTATGAGAAGAGCCCCCTGGTTTGAGCACTGTGAGTAGGCTTAGGGAGCTGCTGTTATCTGCCATGCTAGTCGTGTCCTCACGTTTTGAAAAGTCTGCGGCGCGTCTCAACCATGCTATGCATCCCCATAGTCCGGCAGCTGACCATACACCAACTCGACCGTTCTCACGATGAAACGTCACACGGCAAGTTCGTCGAATGACAGCAGACGGCCCCGGTAATACTCGTACTGCTTGCGACGGGCCTCAATCTCGGCAGGCAAGCCAGAACTCAGGTCATTGGTGAGCTCGTCGAAGCGATCAAGAATGGAAACAATGCGCTGCTGCTCTTTGAGTGGCGGCACTGGTATAACCACGTCATTAGCAAGCATCTTGGAGTTAATATGGGGCACACCACTACCACGTTTCATTGAATGCAGTTTTGTCTGCTGCTTCTTCAGCGCATGGAAAAGGAATCTCATGTTAATCCCATCTTTTGCGTCTAGAACAAAACCATCAGAGACGAATATCGGTTCATTCCAATAACTTGCAAAACCAGCATTTGCTCCGCTACGCGAAATCACTATTCCTTCACCATCGTGATTAGACTCCGAATGCCAATAAGCCGGCTCCACACCGCCTAATATGACCGGTATATTCCCTGGAATAACCTGTTTTTTCGTAATATACGTACCTTTGTTGATAAAAGTTGCCTCTCCTAGTTTCAGCCATTGAACTCTCTCTCTATCGAATGTGAGGAGCTCATTGCGGTAATAGGCATACTGCTTCCTCCTCGCCTCCAGCTCCGCCTCCAGCTCCGCCTCCAGCTCCGCCTCCAGCGAGCTAAACGAATCCAAAATCCGAACGATCTCCTCCTGCACCGGCAATGGCGGAACAGGGAATCGATATCGCTTGAATCCCTCCATATCCACTGAAGCGAAACCGCCAGCATGAACATTGGATTTACACCATTCATCGAGCACATAGCAGTAATAGTTGATAAACTCAGGCAGAAGGCGATTTATGTACTTGGGCTTTCTCGTGAGAACTGTGAACCTTTGATTTGTTAGGGCATCTACTTTCAATAGCGCATGTTCTCCGATAGTTGCACTTGTCGCAACCATCACAGAGTCTTTAGGAAATAGCTTGCCACCTTTAACTCCTAACTGGTTTACGTGCTGAATGGAATCAAAGAGAATATGCCCGTTGGCTCGAATATCTTCCATACGAAACCATGGGATGGTCCCATTCGTCCAATACTCCAATTTGGATTTGGATGGCGTGTAGCCATTCTTCAAATCAAAAATCTCGGAAATACTATGAAACTCAACTCCGTCAGGGCAATATTCCGCAATCAAATCGTCAATCCTGCTCATTGCTAGTTCCCTCAATTCCTGAATATGCATTTAGATAATCCGGCCGCTCACAAAACACTAGATTCCAGTTGCCATCATTAAAAGCAACCCCATTGAAATCTTTGAGCTGTCTACAGCTGACTGATCTTTTCTCAAAGGTATGTTGACCGTCATCCGTTAAAATGACCGCAACCTGCGAACTCAACGGATAGTACAAGGTTGTCAAGTTATCAGTTATGACCGTACGAACTGGCTTATCTATGCCAATAAACGGGTGCCCAGATGAGGTCGTCAATACAAGCATGCTGCAATCTCGCAGATATTCCACGGCTTTATATAGTGAGGAAGAACGAACAAATTTCTCATCCTTACTGATTCCTGGCAGTATTTGCACCCACAGGGAAATCTGCTCAGCTATCGCTTCAGGGGCAAATGTCAGCGTTTCGTCAAATTCTTCCCGCGTTTGTGTTTCGCGGTAGAGTTCTTTCAATTTTTCGCTTGAGCCTAAGTCCAGCTCACGCATTGTCTCAAGCACGTCTTCTGCGCGGTTCGTCGCATATCTCACCGATTCCGGGCTGCGGGAAACAATATGGGAAATGAAAATTGAAACGAAGCTCACCAATCGATCCAAATCGTCATCCTCGAGACGATCACTTGGTCTCATGCCTAATACAGTGTGCAGGAACCAGTCAAGTTCCCCGTTAAGCTTGTCTTCCGTTAAGGACAGCGATTTTTCGATGTAATTAGGAAAGTAATAGTCTCCGCTTTCTCCTGATGGGCAGGCCGTCTCATACAAGCGGTTCTGCACGCCTACGTTTTCCACACGGGCACGTTTTACCGCTCGGTTCTTTTCTGCTCGTGCGACGTATGAAATCATTCCTCTGTCATCCACAAAATGGCGCAAAAAGAACCGGGGCAGATAGTGTTCCCTCTTGGTTCCAATCTTTCCGATTGTCGGTATCGCCTGCCGGTCGCCCATATCAGTTTTCCAAATCCGCGACGATGGCGTCGATCTGAGTGCGGAGTTCGTTCTCTCGTGCCACGATGCCGGAGATCTGCCGGTTGAGTTCGGCGATGTCAATCTTCTCGCGTGTGTCTTTGGGCTGCACATAGCCGCTGACCGACAACACGTAATCGTTCTTGCGGATATCCTCAAGAGAGGCAACGGCGGAGAAATGCTCAACCGGTTCGCGTTTCACATAGGCGTCCATGATGGCGGCGATGTCGTCGGGTGAAAGCTGGTTCTGGTTACCGACGTGCACGAACCGTTCCGACGCATCGATGAACAACACGCTGTCGTCGTTCTTCGATTTCTTAAGCACGATGATGCAGGTGGCGATGGAGGTGCCGAAGAACAGGTTCGGCGGCAGCTGGATCACTGCGTCGATGAAGTTGCCCTCCAGCAGATATTTGCGGATCTTCTGCTCCTTGCCACCGCGATAGAGCACACCGGGAAACTCGACGATGGCCGCGGTACCGTCGGCCGCCAGCCAGGAGAGCATGTGCATGGTGAACGCCAGATCAGCCTTCGACTTCGGCGCAAGCACGCCAGCCGGGGCAAATCGCAGATCGTTGATGAGCGTGGGGTTGTCGTCGCCCTCCCACTTGGTGGAGTAGGGCGGGTTGGACACGATCACCTCGAACGGTTCGTCATCCCAGTGCTGAGGATTGATCAGCGTGTCACCGTAGGCAATGTTGAAATGGTCGTAGTTCACATCGTGCAGGAACATGTTGATGCGGCACAGGTTGTACGTAGTCAGGTTTTTCTCCTGGCCGAAAAACCCTTGCCGGACCTTATCCTTGCCCAGCACCTTGATGGATTGCAGCAGCAGGGAACCGGAACCGCACGCCGGGTCGTAGACCTTGTTCACTTCGCTCTTGCCATGGGTGGCGATCCGGGTCAGCAGCTC
>OHYH01000470.1_pt1 | contig 15732 bp, 13 predicted proteins | sample 1580211 | NCBI WGS metagenome assembly OHYH01 (sample SAMEA3882528, study PRJEB24775) | human gut metagenome | biome: human-associated habitat; feature: intestine environment; material: feces | place: Netherlands | collected 2009/2010 | reverse complement strand
TCACCAATACCGAACCGTCGATAGGAGAAACGATACGACATTTGGAAAGACGGTCTTCGACCTGAGCTATTTGCAAATCAATAGCCGATGCATTTTCATCGATCGACGACGTATTGTTTTTCAAGGTCGAGAGCAAAGCATCCAACTGCCCGTTCAAAACCCGAAGAGACGCATTAATATCGTCCAACTGTACTCTTCTTACCTACTACAAGAGACTTCTCTGGTGTACTTGCAGTGATTTTATCAAATGCACCAATAACTTTGTGTCTCTGCCCCGGTGTCGTGGGCTTTAATTTACGTATTCCCATTTCTCTTTTTAGATATTACTAAAGAAATCAATTGTTTCTCCTTCTTTCAACGTTACGATCGCTTTCTTGAAAGCAGCTTGCTTGCCGTTGATGATACCTGATTTTGTATAACGGCTTTTACGCTTTCCAGAGTAGTTGATGGTGTTAACATCAACTACTGTAACACTGTACATGTCCTCTACAGCTTTCTTTATCTCCAATTTGTTGGCATCAGGAGAAACACGAAAACCATAGCGATTCGGAAATTTCTCTGTGATCGCTGTTTGTTTCTCAGTTACTATAGGCTTAATAATAATTCCCATTATTCTACTCCTTATGCTTTAAAATTTTGTTCAACAACAGCGACTGAACTTTCCGTTAAAACCAAATTAACAGCGTTTAACACAGCGTATGTATTTAGTTCAGAAGCAGTTATTACACTTGCCTTCTCTAAATTTCGAGCGGACAAATATACTAAATTATTCTTCTCCGGTAAAACCATAAGTAACTTTTTATCAGCCACTTTCAAGTTTTTAGCAATTGTTATAAATTCTTTAGTCTTAGGAGCTTCCATTGTGAAATCCTCTACGACAACAATCGCATTGTTCTTTGCCTTGTAGCTCAATGCTGACTTACGAGCCAAAGATTTTACTTTCTTGTTCAGCTTGAACTCATAATCACGAGGCTTCGGACCGAATACACGGCCACCACCAACCAACACCGGAGAGTTGATATCACCACGACGTGCGCCACCACCACCTTTCTGACGGATCAGCTTACGTGTACTACCAGATACTTCGCTTCTCTCTTTAGACTTATGCGTTCCCTGACGTTGATTTGCCAAATACTGCTTTACGTCCAAGTAAATAGCATGATCGTTGGGTTCAATGCCGAAGATCGCATCGTTCAAAGTTACCTTTCTTCCGGTATCTTCACCTTTAATATTAAATACGCTCAGTTCCATTACTTTTCAATTAATAAGATTGAACCTTTTGCTCCTGGAACAGATCCCTTTACCAATAAAAGGTTGTGTTCCGGCATTACCTTGATCACTTGAAGATTCTGAACGGTTACACGTTCGTTACCCATCTGGCCGCCCATTCGCATGCCCTTAAATACCTTTGCGGGGTAAGAACAAGCACCGATAGAACCCGGCTTACGAGCACGGTTATGCTGACCGTGAGTAGTCTGACCTACACCACCAAATCCATGTCTTTTTACAACACCTTGGAAACCTTTACCCTTAGAAGTACCAACAACATCAACATAAGCAGTGTCATTGAACAATTCTACAGTAATTGCGTCTCCTAAATTCAATTCTGTTTCAAAATCTTTGAACTCGGCCAAGTGTCTCTTCGGAGTTACACCAGCTTTTTTAAAGTGCCCCATCAAAGGTTTGGTAGTATGCTTTTCCTTTTTGTCCTGGAAACCTACCTGAACAGCTGCATAGCCGTCTTTCTCAACACTCTTAATCTGAGTAACTACACAAGGACCAGCTTCGATAACAGTGCATGGTACATTTTTACCATCAGCACTGAAAACGGATGTCATTCCGATTTTCTTTCCTAATAATCCTGGCATTTCAGTTAATTTTTAAATGCATTAAACTTTAATTTCTACTTCAACTCCACTCGGTAATTCCAACTTCATCAGAGCGTCTACTGTCTTAGCTGTTGAGCTATAGATGTCGATTAATCTCTTGTAAGAAGACAATTCAAACTGTTCACGTGACTTCTTGTTAACGAAAGTCGAACGGTTTACCGTAAAAATACGCTTGTGTGTAGGCAATGGAATAGGACCGCTAACAATAGCACCTGTTGCCTTCACTGTTCTAACGATCTTTTCAGCAGACTTGTCTACCAAGTTGTGATCGTAAGATTTCAGTTTAATTCTAATTTTTTGACTCATTAAATTTTAAATTAAAAAATGATTAAATATAAAGTGGGGCCGGATTAAGAGTCATTCGCTAACCCGTCGCCCCTGCTTTTTTTATTATACTAAGTCTACGCGACCTTTCACTTCTTCAAGTACAGCCTTAGCAATAGAGCTGGAAACTTGAGCATGATGATCATAAGTCATAGATGATGTAGCACGGCCCGAAGTAATAGTACGCAAAGCTGTTACGTAACCAAACATTTCTGCCAAAGGTACTTTAGCTTTTACAATACGAGCTCCAGAACGGCTTGATTCCATACCTTCTACTTGACCACGACGCTTATTCAAGTCACCAATAACATCACCCATGTTTTCTTCAGGAGTTACAACCTCCAGTTTCATAATAGGTTCAGTCAATACAGGACCTGCTTTAGCACATGCATTTTTGTAAGCCTGGATAGCACAGATCTCGAATGACAACTGGTCAGAGTCAACCGGATGGAATGAACCATCCTTCAAAACTACTTTCAGTGAATCAAGCGGATACCCTGCCAACACACCATTCTTCATTGCGGTCTGGAAACCTTTCTGAACTGATGGGATAAATTCCTTAGGAACATTACCGCCCTTCACTTCATCAATAAACTGCAAACCACCTTGTGTAAAGTCTTCGTCAACCGGGCCGATTGCCACAATGATATCGGCAAACTTACCACGACCACCAGACTGCTTCTTATAAACTTCACGCAATTCAACAGTCTTAGTGATAGCTTCCTTATAGTTAACCTGAGGTTTACCCTGGTTACATTCTACTTTAAACTCACGTTTCAGACGGTCGATAATAATATCCAAATGAAGCTCACCCATACCGGAAATAATAGTCTGACCGGACTGCTCATCAGTCTTAACAGTAAATGTCGGGTCTTCTTCAGCCAGTTTAGCCAAGCCATTAGACAACTTGTCCAAATCTTTCTGAGTCTTAGGTTCAACTGCAATACCAATTACAGGATCAGGGAATTCCATTGATTCCAATACGATCGGTGCATCTTCATCACACAACGTATCACCTGTACGGATATCCTTGAAACCAACACCGGCACCAATATCACCAGCTCCAATCACCTCTACAGGATTCTGTTTGTTTGAGTGCATCTGGAACAAACGTGATACACGTTCTTTTTTACCCGAACGAGTGTTATAGATATATGAACCAGCCTCTACCTTACCAGAGTAAACACGGAAGAAAGTCAAACGTCCGACATAGGGGTCAGTTGCAATCTTAAATGCCAAAGCTGATGTTTTTTCATCCTCGCTAGGTTTACGGTCTTCCTCTGCTCCTGTAGTCGGATTAGTACCTACAATAGCAGGTGTATCCAACGGAGAAGGCAAGAACGCACAAACATAGTCAAGCAATGTCTGAACTCCCTTATTCTTGAATGAAGAGCCGCAGAACATCGGAACGATATCCATTTTCAATGTACCTGCACGCAAAGCACGCAAGATTTCTTCTTCAGTGATTGTAGAAGGATCATCAAAGAATTTCTCCATTAAAGCATCGTCAAATTCAGCCACTTTTTCGAGCATTTTCTCTCTCCATTCATTAGCTTCATCAACCAAGTTCGCCGGAATTTCTTCTACGCTATAATCTGCACCCATTGTTTCATCGTGCCACAAAATAGCTTTCATTTTGATCAAATCAACAACTCCTTTGAAGCTCTCTTCAGCACCAATAGGAATTACCACAGGGCAAGCATTTGCGCCTAATACATCCTTCATCTGGCGAACAACTTCGAAAAAGTCAGCACCAGAACGGTCCATTTTATTAACGTAACCAATACGAGGCACATTGTATTTATCAGCCTGACGCCATACGGTTTCTGACTGAGGTTCAACACCACCAACCGCACAATAAGCTGCAACAGCTCCATCCAAGACACGTAAAGAACGTTCTACTTCAGCAGTAAAGTCAACGTGTCCCGGAGTGTCAATCAAGTTTATTTTATAAGTATTTCCCGCATATTTCCAACGAGTAGTAGTAGCAGCAGATGTAATAGTAATACCACGTTCCTGCTCCTGCTCCATCCAGTCCATTGTTGCTGCACCATCATGCACCTCACCAATTTTGTGAGTCAAGCCAGTGTAGAACAAAATACGTTCTGAAGTCGTTGTCTTACCAGCATCAATGTGAGCCATGATACCGATATTGCGGGTCAAATGCAAATCATGTTTAGCCATCTTCGTCCTTTACTTATTAATTATTACTTGATTAGAATCTAAAGTGAGCGAATGCACGGTTAGCTTCAGCCATACGGTGCATATCTTCTTTACGCTTATAAGCACCACCCTGTTCGTTGAAAGCGTCAATAATCTCAGCTGCCAGTTTATCTGCCATTGATTTACCACCGCGTTTACGAGCGAAAAGAATCAAGTTTTTCATTGAGATTGACTCTTTACGATCAGGACGAATTTCAGTAGGAACCTGGAAAGTAGCGCCACCTACACGACGAGACTTTACTTCAATCTGCGGAGTTACATTATCCAAAGCTTTCTTCCAGATTTCCAAAGCTGATTTTTCTTCATTAGGAAGTTTTGTTTTCACTGTTTCCAGTGCTGCATAGAAGATCTCATAAGATGTATTCTTTTTTCCATCATACATCAAGTGATTTACGAATTTAGAAACCTTCTGATCATTAAATACCGGATCCGGAAGGATCACACGTTTTTTTGGTTTTGCTTTTCTCATTTTTTCTCAAAATAATGTTTTTGTTTGGGGCTGCACTTTTTCCGTTTACTTCAACGCTTCCTCTGAAGCATTTACTCAACCTTTATAGCTTATTCCAACAAACCAAAACTTAAATTAATATTCTTTGTTTCAGGAATTCAGTTACAATTTACTTCTTTCCTTTTCCTTTTGCAGGAGCTGCAGCTTGTCCTGCTTTAGGACGCTTCGCACCATATTTAGAACGTCTTTGTGTACGACCAGCTACGCCTGCTGTATCCAAAGTACCACGAACGATGTGATAACGTACACCCGGAAGGTCTTTCACACGACCACCACGAACCAACACGATTGAGTGTTCCTGCAAGTTATGACCTTCTCCCGGAATATAAGAGTTTACTTCCTTAGAGTTAGTCAGACGCACACGAGCAACTTTACGCATTGCTGAATTCGGCTTTTTCGGAGTAGTAGTATACACACGAACACAAACGCCACGTCTTTGAGGACATGAATCCAGTGCCGGAGATTTACTCTTCTCAACCAAAACCTCTCTTCCTTTTCTTACTAATTGTTGAATAGTAGGCATTTTGTTTGATTTTTAATTATTATATATTGTTTATTAATTTGCTGTACTAAGTCCAAAACTATACATTTTGGGCTGCAAAGTTACGAATAACATTTTAATAAACAATACTTTCTACTAATAAAAATAGTCTGTTTCTCAAAAAAGTTTTTGAAAAACAGACTACTATGTTATTTTTGCTACAAAAGCCCTTATGCTTCCCCTTTAAATCCGCTTATAGGAGGAATGAATGTTTTTCCATCCGGTCCATTATTTCCCCCATTCATTTCTTCCGGCATTCGAATAGGTCCAAAATTACGTTCGTATTTTGCAACATTCTCCTGTAATGCATACATCAAACGTTTTGCATGTTCAGGAGTCAGTACAATACGTGACTGCACTCCAGCTTTAGGTAATCCCGGCATTACACGCACAAAATCAACAATAAATTCCGAACTGGAATGGGTAATAATGGCAAGATTTGCATACGTTCCTTGAGCTACTTCTTCTTTCAACTCTATCTGCAACTGATTGTTATTTTTTTCGTTTTCCATGATTTTATACTTTAGCATTAAAAAATATTCTGAATTTCAAGGTCCCCAACTTCTATTCTTTGGTTGGAGTACAAATATAGACATTTATTTGTAATAATACAACATACTGATTATTCTATATAATTTTCCTATAGCATTTACTATAAACCTAAAGAGGCTGATTTCTTAAACAGAAATCAGCCTCTTTTACAGTGTATGTATTAAAAATTACTCTACCTCACTATAATCGAGTACATTCTTACGATTAGCAAGAATGCGATCATATTCTTCCTTCGAACCAACAATAATCTTTTCGAATTCACGCTGACCGGTACCGGCAGGAATCAAGTGACCACAAATCACATTCTCCTTCATACCCTCCAATCTATCAACCTTACCATTGATGGCAGCCTCATTCAAAACTTTCGTTGTTTCCTGGAATGATGCAGCAGACATGAAACTTGAAGTTCCCAAAGCGGCACGGGTAATACCTTGCAGAATCTGAGTAGATGTAGCAGGAATAGCATCACGTACCTCAACAGGCTTCAAATCACGACGTTTCAACATACTGTTCTCATCACGCAACTTACGGGCAGTAACAATCTGACCCGGCTGCAAATTCTGAGAATCACCAGAGTCAACAACTACTTTCTTGCCCCAAATACGATCGTTTTCTTCCATGAACTCTTGCTTATCCACTACCTGCTGTTCCAAGAAGCGAGTATCGCCCGGCTCATCGATTTCTACCTTACGCATCATTTGACGAACAATAATCTCAAAGTGTTTGTCGTTAATCTTCACACCCTGCAAACGGTAAACGTCTTGCACTTCATTTACGATATATTCCTGTACAGCCGTGGGACCTTTAATGGCCAAAATGTCAGCAGGAGTAATCGCACCGTCAGATAACGGAGTTCCGGCACGAACGTAGTCATTCTCCTGAACCAATATTTGTTTAGACAGATTCACCAAATACTTTTTCACTTCACCTGTCTTAGATGTGACAATAATTTCACGGTTACCACGCTTAATCTTACCCATAGTAATTTCACCGTCTATTTCAGAAACGACAGCAGGATTAGATGGGTTACGAGCCTCAAACAGTTCTGTAACACGAGGAAGACCACCGGTGATATCACCAGCCTTGCCTACAGCACGAGGAATCTTCACAATAATGTCACCAGCTTTCACTGCCTGACCGTTTTCAACCACAACATGCCCCCCCACGGGTAAGTTATAAGTACGGATCAAATTACCATCCTCGGTTACAATATGGGCAGAAGGTACTTTTGTCTTATCCTTAGACTCGATAATGATAATTTCACGCAAACCGGTAGCTTCATCAGACTCTACCTTATAAGTTACGTTTTCAACCACACTCTCGAATTCAATCTTACCAGTAGCCTCTGTAATAATAACAGCGTTGAACGGATCCCACTTAGCAATCAGTTTTCCTTTCTCAACAATATCACCGTCCGCAGCATATAATTTTGAACCATAAGGCACATTATGAGTTGACAGGATAATCCCTGTATTCACATCGATAAAGCGGACTTCAGCCAAACGACCGACTACCACTTTCACAGCCTCACCCATTTCATCAACCGTATCTACCGTACGCAATTCTTCGAATTCCAAACGTGCATTATTCTTGGCCACAATGCTTGCATTAGCAGCCATATTACCTGCGATACCACCGGCATGGAATGTACGCAATGTCAACTGTGTACCCGGCTCACCAATAGATTGGGCAGCGATTACGCCGACTGCTTCACCTTTCTGAACCATACGACTGGATGCCAAGTTACGTCCATAACACTTAGCACATACCCCTTTCTTAGATTCACAAGTTAATACCGAACGGATTTCAACGCTTTCAATCGGAGAATCCTCGATTTCCTGCGCAATATCCTCTGTAATCTCCTCTCCACCGGCTACAATCAGTTTACCAGTAGTAGGATGGACGATATCATGTACAGAAACACGTCCTAGAATACGTTCGTACAAAGTAGCAATAACTTCATCGTTATTCTTCAAAGCCGTACAAACCAAACCACGAAGTGTTCCACAGTCTTCTTCATTGATAATCACATCATGCGACACGTCTACCAGACGGCGGGTCAAGTATCCCGCATCAGCAGTCTTCAACGCTGTATCCGCCAAACCTTTACGAGCACCGTGGGTAGAAATAAAATACTCTAACACAGACAAACCTTCTTTAAAGTTTGAAAGAATAGGGTTTTCAATAATCTGTGCGCCTTCAGCACCGGCTTTCTGCGGTTTTGCCATCAAACCACGCATACCAGACAACTGACGAATCTGCTCTTTAGAACCACGGGCCCCGGAATCAAGCATCATAAATACTGAATTGAAGCCTTGGTCATCATTCTTAATCGTCTTGTAAAGTATATCAGACAGGTCACTGTTCACGTGAGTCCATGTATCGATAACCTGGTTATAACGTTCATTGTCAGTAATGAAACCCATATTATAGTTCATCATAATCTGTTCCACTTCCTCATTACCACGTTTTACCAGTTCTTCTTTTTCTTTCGGGATAATAATATCACCCAAGTTGAATGACAGACCACCCTTGAACGCCATATAGTAACCTAAGTTCTTAATACCATCCAAGAATTCACAAGCACGTGCAACACCGACAGCTTTGATAACATCACTAATGATATCTCGCAAAGACTTTTTGGAAATAATGGTATTCAAGTACCCCACTTCCGCTGGAACGATTTCATTTACAATCACACGCCCTACGGAGGTTTCTTTCATCATCACATCTACGATTTTGCCATCTTTGTCCAAGTCCTTCACCACTACGTTGACGATAGCATGAATATCCACTTTACCTTCATTATAAGCAATCAAAGCCTCTTCCGGACCGTAGAAAGTCAAGCCTTCACCTTTAGCCCCTTTTCTCAGCTTGGTAATATAATACAAACCAAGTACCATATCCTGTGCAGGCACAGTAATAGGAGCACCATTAGCAGGATTCAGAATGTTATGAGCTTGAAGCATCAACATCTGTGCTTCCAGAATCGCATCATTACTCAAAGGCAAGTGAACCGCCATCTGGTCACCATCGAAGTCGGCATTGAACGCTGTACAAGCCAACGGGTGCAATTGAATAGCTTTACCTTCAATCATATGCGGTTGGAAAGCCTGAATACCCAAACGGTGCAGAGTCGGCGCACGGTTCAGCAATACAGGATGACCTTTCATGACATGTTCCAAGATATCCCAGATCACAGGCTCCTTGCGGTCTACAATCTTCTTTGCAGATTTTACAGTCTTCACAATACCACGTTCAATCAACTTACGGATGATAAACGGCTTGTAAAGCTCTGCAGCCATCAGTTTAGGGATACCACATTCACCCATCTTCAATTCAGGACCAACAACGATAACCGAACGAGCAGAGTAGTCAACACGCTTACCCAGCAAGTTCTGACGGAAACGTCCTTGCTTACCCTTCAAGCTATCGGACAGTGATTTCAATGGACGATTAGCGTCAGTCTTCACTGCACTTGATTTACGTGAGTTATCGAACAAGGAATCGACAGCCTCCTGCAACATACGTTTTTCGTTACGCAAAATCACTTCGGGAGCCTTGATTTCAATCAGTCGCTTCAAACGGTTGTTACGGATAATCACACGACGATACAAGTCATTCAAGTCAGAGGTAGCGAAACGGCCACCATCCAACGGAACCAATGGACGCAGTTCAGGAGGAATAACCGGCACAATACGTACAATCATCCATTCAGGTTTATTACGTCCGCGAGATGCACGGAACGATTCAACTACCTGCAGACGCTTCAAAGCCTCGTTCTTACGTTGCTGCGAAGAATCATTACTTGCTTTATGACGTAATTCATAAGATAAAGCATCCAAATCCAAAGTTGAGAGCAGATCATAAATGGCTTCTGCTCCCATCTTAGCTATAAACTTATTCGGATCTGTATCTTCCAAATATTGGTTTTCTTTAGGAAGTGTATCCAAGATATCCAAATACTCTTCTTCAGAAAGCAAATCATATTTATTAATGCCATCTTCAGCCTTCACACCCGGCTGGATAACCACATAACGTTCATAATATACAATAGCGTCTAGTTTCTTTGTAGGCAGCCCCAACAAATAACCGATCTTGTTCGGCAATGAACGAAAATACCAGATATGCGCTACAGGCACAACTAACTGAATATGTCCCATACGTTCACGACGGACCTTCTTTTCAGTCACTTCAACGCCACATCGGTCACAAACAATACCTTTATAACGGATACGTTTGTACTTACCGCAATGACATTCGTAATCTTTCACCGGACCGAAAATACGCTCGCAGAACAAACCATCACGTTCCGGTTTGTAGGTACGGTAGTTGATCGTTTCAGGCTTCAACACCTCACCGCTCGAATTCTCAAGGATTTCTTCGGGTGAAGCCAAGCCAATTGAGATTTTCGAGAAATTACTCTTTATCTTAGTTTCTTTTCTAAAAGCCATACTTCCTTATTTATAATGTAAAGAGTTATATTTTTTTATTATTCAAGGTTGATACTCAAGCCAAGACCTCTCAGTTCGTGTAACAATACATTCAGAGATTCGGGGATACCCGGAGTTGGCATAGGTTCACCTTTCACAATAGCTTCGTAAGCCTTTGAGCGTCCTACAACGTCATCAGACTTAATGGTCAGGATTTCCTGTAAGATATGTGCTGCGCCGAATGCTTCAAGCGCCCAAACTTCCATTTCTCCGAAACGCTGACCACCGAACTGTGCCTTACCACCAAGCGGCTGCTGAGTAATAAGGGAGTACGGACCGATAGAACGGGCATGCATCTTATCTTCAACCATGTGCCCTAGTTTCAACATATAAGTTACACCCACTGTTGCAGGTTGGTCAAAGCGTTCGCCTGTACCACCATCACAAAGATAAGTCTTACAATAACGAGGCAATCCAGCTTTATCTGTCCATTCATTTAAATCATCCATAGAAGCACCGTCAAAAATAGGAGTAGCAAATTTCACACCCAACTCTTTTCCGGCACGACCTAATACGGCTTCGAAAATCTGACCAATATTCATACGAGAAGGCACACCCAACGGATTCAATACGATATCTACTGGAGTACCATCTGCTAAGAACGGCATATCTTCCTGACGAACCACACGAGAAACAATACCCTTGTTACCGTGACGTCCCGCCATCTTATCACCTACACCAATCTTACGCTTCTTGGCAATATAAACCTTAGCCATCTGAATAATGCCCGCAGGAAGTTCATCACCGATAGTGATAGCAAACTTCTTACGCTTTAATTCAGCATCCAATTCTTTATATTTCTTCAAATAATTCATCACCAAGTCACGAATCATGTCATTCTTATGAGCATCAGCTGTCCACTTGCTCAACTGGATAATAGTATAATCCAATGATTCCAAATCGCGTTTGGTGAACTTCGCCCCCTTGGCAATAACTTCCGTTCCCAAATAATCTTTCACTCCTTGGGAAACCTTACCATTAGTCAAAACCAATAGTTTCTCAATCAAGATATCTTTCAGTTTTGCTGCCTTTTCTTCGAATTCATCATTCAGTTTAGGCAGAATAGCCTTATCGGCATTCTTCTCACTTCTGCTCTTGATAACACGTGAGAACAACTTCTTGTCAATAACGACACCACGTAATGACGGAGAAGCTTTCAATGAAGCATCCTTCACATCACCTGCCTTATCACCGAAAATAGCACGAAGCAATTTTTCTTCCGGAGAAGGATCTGATTCACCTTTCGGAGTAATCTTACCAATCAGGATATCACCCGGTTCGATACGTGCACCTACACGTACAATACCGTTTTCATCCAAATCTTTAGTAGCTTCTTCACTCACGTTAGGAATATCAGAAGTTAATTCTTCCATACCGCGTTTCGTTTCGCGGACCTCCAAAATATATTCATCAACGTGTACAGAAGTCAGCAAGTCCTCACGTACAACGCGTTCATTCAATACAATAGCATCCTCGTAGTTATAACCTTTCCAAGGCATATAAGCCACCAACAGGTTTTTACCCAATGCAAGCTCACCACCCTGAGTTGAATATCCTTCAGTCAGGATATCACCCTTCTTCACACGCTGTCCTTTATCACAAGTAGGACGGAGGTCAATGGTCATGCTCTGATTAGTCTTACGGAATTTAGGAATTCTGTATTCCTTCAAAGCAGGTTCAAAGCTTACAAATTCCTCATCTTCATTTCTGTCATACAAGATACGAATAGTTGTTGCATCGACATATTCTACAACACCATCACCCTCTGCTGCAATCTGAGTACGAGAGTCTTCAACCAACTGTTTTTCAATACCTGTACCTACAATAGGAGCCTCTGTACGCAACAAAGGAACTGCCTGGCGCATCATGTTTGATCCCATCAATGCACGGTTAGCATCGTCATGTTCCAAGAACGGAATCAAAGAAGCAGCGATAGAAGCAATCTGCTGTGGAGAAACATCCATCAACTCTACCTGGTCAGGAGTAACAACAGGATAATCAGCATCACGACGAGCTTTTACTTTCTCACGAACAAATTTGCCTTCATCATCCAATGGAGCATTACCCTGAGCGATTATCTTATCCTCTTCCTCTTCGGCTGTCAGATATTCAATACCTTCATCAGATATATCCACCTTACCATCAGCTACTTTACGATAAGGAGTTGAAATAAAGCCAAGCTCATTAATCTTAGCATACACACACAAAGAAGAAATCAAACCGATATTCGGACCTTCAGGAGTTTCAATCGGACACAAACGACCATAATGAGTATAGTGTACGTCACGAACCTCAAAACCAGCACGTTCACGTGACAGACCACCAGGTCCTAACGCTGACAAACGACGCTTGTGAGTGATTTCAGCCAATGGATTAGTTTGATCCATGAACTGCGACAAAGCATTTGTTCCAAAGAATGAATTGATAACAGAAGAAATAGTCTTCGCATTAATCAAATCAATCGGAGTAAACACTTCATTGTCACGCACATTCATACGCTCACGGATGGTACGAGACATACGTGCCAGACCAATCGCAAATTGATTGGACAACTGTTCTCCTACAGTACGTACACGACGGTTACTCAAGTGGTCAATATCATCAACATCCGCTTTAGAGTTAATCAGCTCAATCAGATACTTAATGATTTCAATAATATCTTGTTTTGTCAATACCTTCACATCCATGTCCGTAGTCAGTCCCAACTTTTTGTTGATTCTGTAACGTCCTACCTCGCCAAGGTCATATCTTTTTTCAGAGAAGAACAGGTTATTGATAACCTCACGAGCACTGGCATCATCAGCCGGTTCTGCATTACGCAACTGACGGTAAATGTAAAGTACAGCCTCTTTTTCAGAGTTGCTCGGGTCTTTCTGAAGGGTATTAAATATAATAGAGTAGTCGGATGAATTCGCTTCTTCCTTGTGAACAAGGATATTCTGAACGCCTGAGTCTATAATTTCATCGATATGATCCTCTTCAATCACAGTTTCACGGTCGATAATAACCTCATTACGTTCAATAGAAACAACTTCACCTGTGTCTTCATCTACGAAATCTTCTGTCCATGTTTTTAAAACACGAGCAGCGAGTTTTCTTCCTACGACTTTCTTCAAGTTAGTCTTATTAACCTTAACGTCTTCAGCCAAATTGAAGATTTCGAGGATATCTTTATCATTTTCAAAACCTACAGCTCTTAACAGAGTAGTAACAGGCAATTTCTTTTTACGGTCGATATACGCATACATTACATTGTTAATATCTGTAGCGAATTCGATCCATGAACCTTTGAATGGAATAATACGGGCAGAGTACAATTTAGTACCGTTAGCATGTACGCTCTGACCAAAGAACACGCCCGGAGAACGGTGCAACTGAGAAACAACTACACGCTCAGCACCATTAATAACAAAAGTTCCTTTCGGAGTCATATACGGAATAGGACCCAGATAAACATCCTGAATAACCGTATCGAAATCTTCATGATCAGGATCAGTACAATACAACTTCAGTTTTGCTTTCAAAGGCACGCTGTATGTGAGCCCGCGCTCCAAACACTCGTCTATTGAATAGTGAGGCGGATCAATGTAATAGTCCAAGAATTCAAGGACAAAGTTATTACGAGTGTCAGCAATAGGGAAGTTTTCAGCGAACACCTTATACAGCCCGTCATTCTTACGCTTTTCGGGCGGGGTATCCAACTGTAAAAAGTCTTGGAATGACTTCAATTGCACTTCCAAGAAATCCGGATACTTCATCGGATTCTTGATGGAAGCAAAATTAACTCTTTGATTTTCAGTATTTGAAGACATTTGTTAATATTTTGTAGAACTTAATAATAATATAGACACAAAAAGGTTAAGAATCCTCTACCAGAGGATTCCTAACCGTATTACCTGATACTCAGGCTAATATTATTTAAGCTCAACTTCAGCTCCAGCTTCTTCCAAAGTTTTCTTCAGTGATTCAGCTTCGTCTTTAGCCAAGCCTTCTTTTACTGTGCTAGGAGCACCGTCTACCAAGTCTTTAGCTTCTTTCAAGCCAAGGCCGCAAGCTTCTTTCACAGCCTTAACTACCTGCAACTTAGCTGCACCTGCACTCTTCAATACTACATCGAAAGAATCTTTTGCAGCAGCAGCTTCAGCGCCACCAGCAGCAGGACCAGCAGCAACAGCAACAGCTGCAGCAGCAGGCTCAATTCCGTACTCGTCCTTCAGGACTGTTGCCAACTCGTTTACTTCCTTTACTGTCAAATTTACCAATTCTTCAGCAATAGCTTTGATATCTGCCATTTTATTCTAATTTTAATGTTTTTAAATGTTAAATGTTTGGGTGTTTAATTATTCAGGACGCTCGCCCAAGGTCTTGAGCACGCCATGGATGGTATGCGCACCTGATTGAAGAGCTGAAACAACGTTCTTTGCCGGAGACTGGAGCAAAGCAACAATCTCTGCGATAACCTCGTTCTTGCTCTTGAGAGCTGCAAGTTCCTCCAACTTATCAGCGCCGACGTAAATGCTTTCCTCAGCATAAGCTGCCTTCAAAGAAGGGATACCCTCTTTTGCATAAGTCTTGAGCATTTTAGCCGGTACATTGGCGGTATTGCAGAAAAGCACGGCGGTACTGCCTTTCAGACAGCCGTACAAAGGTTCATAATCAACATCTGAAGCCTCGAAAGCCTTATGGAGAAGAGTATTCTTCACCACGACCATCTTGATTTCATGCTTGAAGCAATCACGACGGAGCTTGCTTGTTGCGCCTGCATTCAGACCCGTAACGTCAACGAGGTAGAAATGAGCGTACTCCTTAAGCTTCTCGCCAAGTTCAACAACTATAGTATCTTTTACTTCTTTCTTCATCTTACAAAACTTTTAGAGTTATTCAACTGATTTAGGATCAATCTTGACACCCTTACTCATAGTGCTCGAAATAAAGATACTCTTGACGTATGTACCTTTAGCAGCAGCAGGCTTCAACTTAATTACAGTAGAGATAAACTCCTTTGCATTCTGGAATATCTGTTCCGGAGTGAAAGAGACTTTACCTATAGAAGCATGGATAATACCGGTTTTGTCAACCTTGAAGTCTATTTTACCCTGCTTTACCTCTTTTACCGCTTTTGCAACGTCCATGGTTACGGTGCCGCTCTTAGGGTTAGGCATCAAGCCACGCGGACCGAGTACACGTCCCAAGGGTCCTATC
>OHYH01000464.1_pt1 | contig 15901 bp, 8 predicted proteins | sample 1580211 | NCBI WGS metagenome assembly OHYH01 (sample SAMEA3882528, study PRJEB24775) | human gut metagenome | biome: human-associated habitat; feature: intestine environment; material: feces | place: Netherlands | collected 2009/2010 | reverse complement strand
TTAAGGGACAGATTCCGGGCATGCTTGATATTTCAGTGCGCACAGATTATCTTCCGACATCTACCGTAGATGTGATGCTTGATACTACATTTGAAGATGCTGATGCACTTGCAGCATACGCAAAGAATCCTAAGCATGTTGCAGTGGCAGATACAAAGGTGAGACCGTTTACTGCAAATAGGGCATGTATGGATTTCGAGGTGTAATAAGCGGGAAATTGGTGTATTTGACTATAAATCGTTTCTAAAATTAGGTGATATGTCAAAAATGACGAATATTGTCAAATTATCATTGAAATAGTACTATGGTAATGATATAATAATCTTACTGTATAGAACGAAACCTAAATGAGAAAGGGAGAATTACATATGGGTGAGGAAGCTAAAAGCAAAATAATGGAAATGCCACTTCAGCAGAGATTGAAATATGGCTATAAGAAAGTATTGGATATGCTGCTTGTATCGGGAGGCATATCAATTGTTGCAATTTTATTGGTTTATTTGGGTGCAAATGCTAATATCTTTGGTGCTAATTCGGGAGCAGCTGTTACGTTTTTCCTGATTATTGGACTGGCTAATGTAATAATAGTTGGAATTGTAGCCACAATGATTGCAAAAAAAATCAGTGCTCAGGTTATTGATTCTGTGCTTGAACCATTACAGCAGATTGAAGTAGTAGCGGGAGAGCTTGTTAATGGAAATCTTCACAGCAATCTGGAGTATCATTCAGATGATGAGGTTGGCAAACTTGCACATGACCTTAGAAAGTCTATCAGGACACTTGGCACATATATTGATGATATCGACCAGACTATGAGACAGTTTGCAGATGGTAATTTCAGCTTTAAACCACAGGTGGAGTGGAAAGGCGATTTTGTAGGAATTAAAGAATCAATTGTTGCTTTCGAGGAGAGCATGTCAGATACAGTAAGTGGTATCCAGAGAGCGGCAAATGAGGTTTCAAATGGTGCTGAGCAGGTAGCTGCCAGCTCAAGTGATCTGGCGCAGGGCGCAACAGACCAGGCCGCCGTTGTAGAAGAGCTTACAGCCACACTTGCTTCTGTAGCGGATCAGGTAGCTGAGAATGCCGAGCATGCAAAGGAAATAAGCCAGAAGGTTGACGGACTTGGAACTGAGATTATGGATAGTAACGGACAGATGCATGAGATGGTTACATCTATGAATGAAATAAATGAGGCATCTCAGGAGATTGGTAAAATTATCGCAACAATCAATGAGATTGCATCACAGACAAATCTTCTTGCACTCAATGCTTCAATCGAGGCAGCCAGAGCAGGAGAGGCAGGAAAAGGCTTTGCAGTTGTAGCAGACCAGGTTACTGTGCTTGCTGAGCAGAGTGCAAATGCTGCTAAGGAGTCAGCAGCTCTTATTGAGTCTTCAGTCAAGGCTGTTGAAAAAGGAATGGTTATTGCAGGCAAGACAGCATCGCAGCTTGAGGAGGTTGCAGGCAATTCCAAGACTATCACAGATGAGGTTAATGGAATCGCAGAGACACTTGAGACACAGACAGATGCTATCAAGCAGATTAATAATGGTGTAGAGCAGATTAATGATGTAGTTCAGACTAACTCAGCTTCTTCACAGGAGTGTGCAGCTGCAAGTCAGGAGATGAGCAGTGAGGCAGAGAGCTTAAATGAGCTTATCCGTCATCTGAGAGTTGCTGAGCAGTAAGTATATTATATTGAATAGAATTATTGATGGTCACAATCAGCAGTGATTTGACGGTAACCGGATGTCACTGTTAAGGCTGAGGTGTGAAGCAGCAATATTAATATCCCCACGTTTATTTCCATGTATATGGCGAAAAACGTGGGGATATGTTATTATATGAGTATGACATTAAAAGATAGAATACCAAAAGAATTTTATAGCTTATTCCGCACGAAAAATATGGATGCATACATGCAGATAGTTGTTGCGTTATATGAGGAGAATAACGAGGTCTATGCATCACTGGGACTGACACGTGAGGAGTGTCAGATAATCATAGCGGATACCATATCAAAAACAGGCATTGTATGGCAGACTGATTATAATGAAGATGAGAGTGATAAAGATAGTGGCAGCATGGATAATCATGATGATTATAATCCTGATTCCGAAATTGATGTTATATATGACCAGGCCAGTTTCGCATACACCCTGACACCATCAGCTATATTGGGCAGGCTTATAAACTGGGGCTGGATCAGGAGTGATTTTGATGAAAAGCTCAACACATATGTGATTGCATTTCCTCAGTACAGCCAGATGTATGCTGAGCTATTTAAAAAGCTGCTTGTGGATGATGACAGCAGGGAGCGCGAGAGCATTCTGGCTGTTTACAGTGCGCTTTTTACATATTTTTCAGATCCGGAAAAAAATAATGATATTTTGAAAAATGCGTTGTATACGTCAAAAAATCTTGGTCAGCTTTTATCAAATATGCAGGATGGTATGAGGGCATATTTTGATGAGCTGTCACGTATGAAGGATTTTATAGGTATACAGAAGGTACTGATTAAGGAAATTAATAACAGTGATAGCAGACGTTATGCCATCCTTACAACCACGGATAGCTTTTATCGTTACAAGGAGGCTGTAAAGGAGCTTATAAGCAAAATCCTTAATCAGAACGATGACAGAAGGGCTGAGCTTGAGGGAATTCTTTCGCAGACTACACCCGGTACGTTTGAGAGAAAACGCTATGAGTACAGCGTGGAGTACTGTGATAAGGCAAGTGAGCTTGTTTATAAGGTGGAGCATGAGTTTGACCTGATTGAGAGAAAGTACAACAAGCTTATTGAGCAGAAGACGATTTTTGCAAAGAGGGCGCTTGCAAGGATACACTATATCCTGCAGGAAGGCGCAGATGACGAGGATAATATAGTAAAGCTCATTAACCTGATAGATAAGAGTGATAAAACAGATGAGATACTTGGGGCTCTTCGAAATAGAATGAAGTTCACCAGACAGTTTTACAATGTAACGGACGACAGTTTTCCGGGAAGAAGAGAGAGAGGAAGAAGTGAGTTTGTTCCGTTTGTTATTGACGATGCTTCGGCAGGCGAAGATGATATGGCAGATTTTGTGCCAAAGCCATTGTATACCAAAAAGGAGCTTCAAAGCTTCAGAGATAAAAATATGCGTGATGGCATGTTTGTGACAGATGAACAAACTGTAGAATCCATGGAGGATCTGGAAAAGCTTCTGTTTTTATGGCAGGAGGAGACCAATGAGCGCATGGGTGAGGATACGGTGAGTCTGGATGGAGAGATAACAAAGAGTGATGGTGTAAGCTACTCAAGGCTTGTAATATCCAAATCGGACTCTAAACGAGAGGCATAGAAAAGAGAGCAATGTATGTTTGAATATATGGAGAATGTTTCGCCAAATGAGGCAGAAAATATTAGAAAAACTATTCAGGATCTGTTGAGGCAGACCTGTATTTTGCAAATGAAGTGTGACCCCGTTACATTGATTCAAAGAGATAATCCAAGGTATCAGGTGTGTCTTAGAAACAGAGAGTTTATCTCTGATTATCTGGCTGTGCTTGACTGTGAGCTGGTTCATGACCAGCAGGAGCATCTTTTCAGGATAACGGGTGATGGTGTCATGCTCGAGAAGATGACTCTTCTTACTGCAAGGATTGTCATTATAATGAAGATGATATACAGGGATAAAATCATGGGCGAGGGGCTTAATGCGACAACAACGAATCTGGCAGAGATTCGTGAGTATGGCAGAAATACCAATCTGATTACCAGAAAGCTCAATAATCAGGAATGGTCAGACGCTCTTTTGCTTATGAAAACACATCAGATGATTGAACTGCCGGGGGCTATTGCAAACCTGGAGGACAACACACCAATCTATATTTATGGCACAGTAAATATATTCTGCTCAGCCATGGATATAAATGAGCTTGTGCGCATGTACAGTGATGAGGTGGAGCTGATTAAGTATGATAACGAGTCGGCTGCAACACTTGAAGCTGCCGGATTGAATACAGAAGGCAGTTCTGTAAACCATACCCATGAATTTGCCAAGAACAGTGAAATGGAGGAGTTACCAATTGAGTCAGTCTAAGAAGATATTTACCAGAATGTGTCTAAACAACTGGGGCGGAATAAATCACAAGGTTTTGCATTTTAATGAGTATGTCAATTTGTTCAGTGGTAAGAGTGGCTCGGGAAAATCAACCGTCATGGATGCGATTCAGGTAATCCTCTACGGCAGCTTCAGCCCCACGTTTTTGAACAAGGCTGCAGATGATGCAAAAAACAGGAGAAGTGTTCTGAGCTATTTGAGGGGTGAGCAGAAGGATGGCTCCGCAAATCGTGGCGACTGTGATTTTTGTTCGGTCATAGCGCTTGAGATAGAGGATACAGGCAGTCATACGTTTACATGTATAGGAATAGCATTTGAGGTACGAAAAAACGATTCTGAGATTAAGAGATTTGTGTACTTCAGTCATTCGGGCAGGATGCCGGAGCCTTCATATGTGACAGCGGACGGCTTTTGCTATTCAAATAATGATATTAAAAAGCTTGTAAATACTCGCTCACAGTCAGCTGACAGACGCGCCAGAGGGGATGTAAACCGTATTTACGCATCGAAGGAGGCATACCTTGGCACATTATATGATGTGATTTTAGGATATATTGATCCGAATCGTTTTATCACAATGGAAAAAAGTGCTATTGCACTCAGAATGACAAATGGAACAGGCCAGTTTATACGTGATTATATGTTTCCAAAGAGTGACTCGGGCACGATAGAGACTATCAGTGAGCAGCTTGATGCATACAGACAAATCAGGGAAAAAATAGAGGATATGCGCAAGCGTATTGAGCTTCTTAAGGAAATAAAGGAGTCGGGACAGGAACTGGTAAATATCCAAAGCGATATTGTCATGGCAGAGACAATGATCAGGTGCATAGATATCGAGGATATGCGTGCAAAGATTCAGGCAGCTGAGGATGATAAAAAGCGTATCGAAGAAGAACAGGACAGGCTTTCAGAAAAGGCAGAGGATATAGCCGGGCAGCAGGCAGATCTGCAGCAGGAGTATATCCAAGTATGTGCGGATTTGAAATCGAGCGACTTAGGAAGCAAAAAGGATCAGCTTAGGGAGCTTGAGAAGAGAAGTCTCATGCTTACCGACAACAGCCGTCAGTGGATTAAAATCACAAACGGACTAAAGGCCTGGGATGAGGATGAGGTCATCACAGATTATGTGAGCAATGCAGTTTTAAACCTCATTGAAGAGATTGTGGATGGCGATGTCACAGAGGCAAAATGTCAGGAGCTTCATCTAAAGCTTGAGTCTATAAAGAAGGATATCGAGGATGAGCTCGAGGACAATACTTCGCAGAAAAATGAGATAACAAAAGAGCTTAAAGAGAAAAAACGTCTGGTCGATGATATGAAGAACAACCGCAAGTCGTACAGTGAGAGCCTGCGTTCGGCAAGAGCTGCGCTGCAGAGAGACTTAAGTGATAGATTTGGCGAGCCTGTGAAGGTACAGGTATTTGCGGATATGTTTGACGTACAGGACGAGGAATGGAAGAATGCCATAGAAGGACGTATGGGCAGGCTCAAGTTCTCACTTATCACAGAGCCGCGTTATGCGCATACTGCTGCTGTTATTTTCAGGGACATGAAGCAGTTTGAGGATGTTGACCTCATCAATTCCAAGGCTATCATGGACAGCGAACCAAAGGCCATGGATGGTTCGCTTTATGAGGCGGTGGATACAAAGGAAAAGTATGTAGATGTCTGCCTGAAAAGATATCTGGGACATATTATAAAGTGCCGGAGTGTTGACGAGCTTGAGCAGGTACGAGATGGAGTTACACCGGACTGCTACTCATACAGCAACTTTATTTTCAGACATCTGAAGAAGCGCGATTATACTACAAATGCCTGCATCGGAGGCAGGGTATCCAAGGCAAGACTTGCCGAGTATGAGGCAGATGTGGAGAGGCTTGAGAAGGACCAGATACAGCTTATGGGTATTATTTCAAGTCTCAAGGCACAGAGAGATTTTGAGTGCTTAAAGGGGGAGCCGGAGTATTTTGTGGGCCTTTCTGAGGCGTCAGATGAGCTTAAAGCAGTTAATTCGCAGAAAAATGAGCTCGAAGAGATTATTAGGACAATGGAGAATGGGCAGTACAAGGAGCTAAAGGAGAAAAAGAGGCTTCTTGAGAAAAACATCGATGCACTTAAGAGTGCTTTTTCACTGAATCAGCAGCAGATAAATGAAAAGATAAGCCAGCATGAGAAAATCATAGGTGCAAACGAACAGCGAAGAGCACAGCTGGAAGATATGTTACAGGGCTATGTTGCCAGAGAGGAGCTTGAGAAGCAGGTGCAGGATATGCTGCAGCATAGTTCAGGAGCATCGGTCAAGAGCAAACAGCGTGAGAAGCTTATTGAGCTGCAAGGCGCAGACGGAAATGGTGGCAGGCAGCAGTCGTGTGTGGAGACGTTGCAGACTGCCCGCTACAGGTATATAAAGGAGTTTCCGTCAGGTCAGTTCAGCGGAGCCGAGAAGTCAAATAAGGCATATGAGGAGCTGCTGGAGAAGTACGAGAAGGATTATGAGCCGGAATATGAGAGTGAGTTTGAGGAGCAGTGCAAGGTGATCTACAAAAGTCTCAGAGAGAATGTCATCGGTACAATCCACGGTGATATCAAGGCTGCAAAGCGCCATGCCTATGAGATAAACAGGCTTCTTAGGGAGACTAATTTCTCAGACAGTACCTATCAGATTAAGATAGAGCCGGCAAAGAACGAAAACGGTCAGTTCTATGATATGCTTATGGCGGAAGAACTGGACAGTAAAAATCCGGATAATGGCGGAATAGCTGGACAGATAAGCTTTGGTGAGGATGATTTTTATAAGAAATATGAGCAGAAAATTAAACTTTTGACAGACAAGTTCATGCCGCCAAGGGATGAGGATGAGCATCTGCGAATGCAGAAGCGCAAGGAAATGGAGCAGTATGCGGATTACCGCAATTATCTGTCATTCAGCATGTATGAGCAGGTTACGGACGAAAACGGCCGTGTCATCAGGGAAAACTTTGTAGATGACATGGCAGGACGTGATTCGGGCGGCGAGGGACAGAACCCTAAGTATGTTGCGCTTCTTGCGGGCTTTGCGATGCTTTATATGCAGCAGAGCAATCGTGATTCAAAGATTAAGCTGGTGCTTTTGGATGAGGCATTTTCCAAGATGGATCAGGAGCGAAGTGCGGTGTGTCTCAAGTATGCAAGGAAGATGGACTTGCAGCTGATTGTCTGTGTACCGGATGAACGTCTGCAGTCGCTTATCCGAAATGTGGACTGTGTCTATGGCTTCAGGCGGCATAATAATCAGATTTCTATGATGCATATAGACAAGGGCGATTATCTGAAATTGATGGAGGGATAGATATGGCATATTATATAGCAGAAGGTGCCGTTGTTAAGGGTCAGGTGACAATGGCTGACGGAGCAAGCGTATGGTATAACGCAACTGTAAGAGGCGATTCAGAACCGATAGAAATAGGCAGAAATTCGAATATACAGGACAATGCGGTGGTACATGTGGACTTAAGCCACAGTGTCAGAATCGGTGATAATGTGACAATAGGACACAGCGCAATTGTTCACGGGTGTACTATAGGTGATAATACACTCATCGGCATGGGTGCCATCGTGTTAAATGGAGCAAGGATTGGTAAAAACTGCATAATAGGTGCGGGCGCTCTTGTCACCCAGGGCACCGATATTCCTGACGGAAGCCTTGCATTTGGTTCTCCGGCAAAGGTAGTCAGGGCACTGACCGCTGATGAGATAGAGGAGAATCATCGCAATGCCATGCATTATGTGGAGATTGCGAGGGAGTCGCTGATTTAATATTGGACGGATTATTTACATAAACTTTGCAAATGGGTGGTAGCGGTTTTTACATAAAAAAAATAAAATCGTAATCTGGGACATACAAAACAGGGAAGGTATAATTTATGAAATCAAAAGAAAACAATACACAAAAGAAAACCAAAAAGCTCTCATCAAAGGAGCTCTCATGGGTATTATATGATGTGGGAAATTCCGCATACACACTGCTTGCGTGTGCGCTCATACCGATATGGTACAAAAGCCTTTCCGTTGGAGATGGGGCAGGGCAGATTTCATCTGACAGGGCGACTGCATATTATGCGGTGGCAATAGCTGTGATGACAGTTGTATCAGCACTTATCGGGCCTGTCTGTGGTGCGATAGCAGACCATATGCGCATCAAAAAGGCTATTTTTTCAACGACCGTAGTTGTTGGAGTGTCGGCATGCATACTTAACGGTTTTACACCTACATGGGTGCTGTTTCTTGTTATCTATGTGCTTACAAAGATATTTTACAATGCATCGCTGGTGTTTTATGACTCGATGCTTGTCGATGTGACGACAAAGGATAGAATGGACGAGGTGTCTTCCTACGGCTATGCCTGGGGATATCTGGGCTCGTGTGTGCCGTTTCTTGTTTCACTTGCAGCGTACATCTGTGGACCGGATATGCTTGGATACATATCAAACCGCCTGTCGATGATAATAGGCTTTGCGGTTACAGGAATCTGGTGGTTTGTTGTTACAATTCCATTGTTTAAGAGCTATAAACAGGTGAATTATGTATCGGATGCAGCAGACAAAGATATTCATAAGAATTTTGAAAATGATGTATTTATAAGAGACAATATCAAAGAGAAAAACAAAACAAACAAAAATCCGGGAGTCCTAAGACTTATAGCTGACGCATTTGCACAGATTTTTGGAACAATCAAAAAAATAGCTACAAAAGATAAAAAAGTAGGACTGTTTTTGGTTGCTTTTTTCCTTTACATAGATGGTGTAGGTACTATAATAGATAATTGTATAAACATAGGAACTGATTTAAAGCTCGATTCAGTGGGACAGGTAGTGTTTTTACTTTTTACACAGATAGTGGCATGCATCGGTTCACTTGTTTTTGGAAGACTGTCACAGACATACAAAACTACAACGCTTTTGTATGTCTGCATTGCGGGATATTTTGCAGTTTGTCTATATGCACTTACACTGCATGATCTGATTGGCTTTGGAATCATGGCATTTGGTGTGGGATGCTTCCAGGGCTCATTGCAGGCGCTGTCACGCTCATATTTTTCAAAGATTATTCCTCCTGAGAACTCGGGAGAGTACTTCGGAATCTATGATATTTTTGCAAAGGGAGCTTCGTTTTTAGGCTCGCTTGTCATAGCGGCAGTAAAGCTTGCAGGCGGCACGATAAATGTGGCGGTTGCAACTATGGCAATATTCTTTGCAGTGGGATTTGTATTTTTAAGGCTTGCAGACAGATATGATGCACCGAGGCATGAAAATAACTAAAATAAAAAGTAACGAAAGAAGGCTTAAAGCATGATAAACACAGAGGGAACAAAGGTCTGGGCACACAGAGGTGCATCAGGATATGCACCGGAGAACACACTTGAGGCATTCAAGAAGGCAGAAAAGATGAAGGCTGACGGCGTGGAGCTTGATGTGCAGCTCACAAAGGATGGAGAGCTTGTGGTCATACACGATGAGACCGTGGACAGAGTGAGTGGAGAGAAAGGCTTTGTAAAGGACTATACACTAAAGGAACTGAAGCGGCTCAATGTGTCAAAGCACATGCCGTCCTATGACAAGAAGACTCGTATTCCAACACTCGATGAGGTGTTTGACCTGCTCAAAAACACAGAGATGACCATAAATATCGAGCTCAAAAACGGTATCGTACAGTACAAAAATCTGGAGAAAAAGGTACTGGCGCTCGTGGAAGAGTATGATATGCTTGACCGAATCTGGTGCTCATCATTCAATCACGAGTCGATTGTGCGCATGAAAAAGCTTTGCCCTGATATGAGGTGCGGTCTGCTTTTTTCTGACATTATAGTAAATCCGGCAGAGTATGCAAGCGAGCTTCATGTGGATGCGCTTCATCCGGCAACCTACCATATGCAGGATGAAAACTACATTGACAAGGCGCACGGAAGAGGACTTAGAGCTCATGTATGGACTGTAAACGAAAAGCATGAGATGAAGGCACTTGTCAAGGCAGAAGCAGATGCAATTATCACAAATTATCCGGATATTGCCGTAGAAATAGTTAAAAATGCCTAAAAGATATATAAAATGAACACAAAATTAATTTATGTAAAGCTGAGTAAAGAAATGTAAAGTTTTTACCATGATTTTACATAACTGCGTTTTGGACTTTACATTAGCTTGATACTATTAACTTGTTGAATAGTTATTGATTAATTTTAATAATTTATCATGCTAATGGAGAGATTAATTATGTTGAAAAAGAAATTACCAAAGAAAACGGTCGTCATAGGAATGATGGCAACAATGATAACAGGCTGTTCACAAGAGGTACAAACTACCCATGTGGATGGCCTTAATTCGTTGGGAAAAATTGAGGTTGTTTCGCGAGAAGAGGAATCCGGAACGAGAAATGTCTTTGCAGAAAAGACAGGGATTTTGGATGAGACAACCGGAAAGGATAAGGCTACAGACCAAAGCATTGTAGCAGATAGCAATGAAACAGCATATGAAAAGACCGCAGAGGACAAAAATGCTATCGCATATGTGTCATCGGGTGTGGAGCTTGATGATAACAAGGTAAAGACAGTCACCATATATGGCAACGATCTTACAAGGTCATTTTATTTGGCTTACAAGGGAGAGCTAAACGATGTTGAGGATGACTTTGTGCGTTACATATCAACGCAGGGACAGGAAGTGGTCAGTGAGAAGTATACTGCAGTTGCGAAGCCGGGCTCATTTCTGTCAGACAAGGCCGGCGGAGAGATTAAGATTGGCGGTTCTACATCAGCGACACCACTTGTAAAGGAACTGGCCGACAAATATATGGAGATAAATCCAAATGCTAAAATTACAGTTACAGAGACTGATTCAGGCAACGGACTGACAGGAGCGATGGAGGGAACATATGACATCGGAATGTCATCGCGTGAGCTTAAATCATATGAGAATGAGCTTCTCACGAAGGTTGAGATTGCGAAGGATGAGGTACATGTGATTGTAAATAAGGAAAATCCGATTGAGAGGATTTCGATAGAGCAGCTTGGAGAGATTTACACAGGAAAGTTAACCGAATGGGCACAGCTAAACGGCAAAGCGGAGGATAAGTAGATGAATGAAACGGTAAAAATTATATTTGGCCTGTTGGGAGGCCTGGCAGTATTTATATACGGCATGAACATGATGAGCGAATGCCTGCAGAAGGCAGCAGGAGAGAAGATGAAGGCAATTCTTGCGATGCTCACCAAAACCCCGGTGCTTGGAGTGCTTGCAGGAGCGCTTACTACAGCAGTGCTTCAAAGCAGCAGTGCTACAACAGTCATGGTAATCGGCTTTGTCAGCGCGGGACTTATGAGCTTACCGCAGGCAATTTCAATTATTTTAGGTGCTAACATCGGTACGACGATGACAGCACAGATTATCGCATTTAAGATATCTGACTATATTTATCTGATAATATTTGCAGGCTTCATATTAAGCTTTGTATGTAAAAAGGAAAAAGTAAAAAATATCGGACAGACAATATTTGCATTCGGTCTTTTATTCCTGGGAATTGAGACTATGGGAAGTGTTATGAAGCCGCTTGCTTCAAGCCCATTTTTTGTAGATATGATTGGAAAGGTAGCACATATTCCTGTACTGGGTGTTGCAGTTGGAGCACTCATGACACTTGTGGTGCAGAGTTCAAGTGCAACAATCGCAGTATTGCAGAACTTTGCATCTCAGGCAGGACCTGACGGAGTGACAAGCATCATAGGACTGGCAGGAGCTATCCCGATTCTCCTCGGTGACAATATCGGAACCACAATTACGGCAGTGCTTGCGTCAATCGGACAGTCAAAGGATGCCAGAAGAACAGCCTTTGCACACTGTGTATTCAATATATCCGGAGCAATTTTATTCCTTTTTCTTGTGAAACCATATGCTGCCCTGATACAGTTTATTTCACCAAAGGGAAATGAGGTGGATGTCATCTCAAGACAGATTGCAAATGCACATACAGGCTTTAACCTGACAATGACGCTTATCTGGATACCGCTTATCCCTGTAATGGTAAAGATAGTTATGAAGCTTGTGCCGGAAAAAAACAGCGTTACAGAGATTGCAATGGGTCAGCCAATGTACCTCGATACCAAGCTCATCAGCCAGCCGGTGGCCGCAATGCAGCTTGTTGCAAAGGAAGTCATTCTTCCATACTAGCGCTATGGTAACATAATGAGACAAGCGTTGCAAGGGGAAACGCTCAGATGTGCTGATATTGTTGAAGAAATGTTTGTAAATTTGCATGAATGTATTGACAAAAACGGCAAAAATATCGAAAATGAACTTGAAGAGAGTGCACAGACATTACAGAAGCTTTATGTGTCAATAAACGACTATCTGGCTTCCATGTACTCAGAGGGTGTACTGACAGAGGAACAGGCATCACAGAGTGCGGGAGTGCTTTATGTACTGTGCGATATAGATAGAATTGGAATATTATTAAACGAAATAGTCAATACCATATCTGTGGAAAATAAGAGCAAGCACAAATATTCAAAGGATGCATTAAAAGAGCTGAGAAAGGCGATGGCACAGATTCATGAGATATATACTGCTTCAATAAGAGCCATTTCAGGTGATGGAAGCATGGATATTGAGGCCCTTCAGAAACAGAAGGATGAGGTTATGGCGCTTGATGAGAGGCTGCGTAAAAACCATATCACCCGTGTCGGAAAGGGCAAATGTGATTCAAAGCTTACAGCTCAGTACAACGAGATGCTTCACAATATAGACCGAATCGGAAACAGCTGTGTGAATCTCGTGGAGGTCGCCAATGATAATGTGACCATGCAGTCATTTTTCATAGATGATGATGACAACGGAGAGGTACGTATTGCATAGGGAAAGAGTTTTGAAGGAACTTGCGGGGATGCTGGTTGCGGTGGAAAATAAGCTTCATCTGGTAGACAGAAGAAGGCGCCGGGAGGACAAGCTGATAGAGCGTGCAAGACAGCTTGAAATACAGCGGGCACAAAATAAAACAGACCCAAAAGACGCGAACGCGAATGAAACAATATCATATAGAATAGGAGCATATATGCAGATGAAAAAACTGGAAGAAGTTTACACAAACAGGGAGCTGTCATGGTTACAGTTCAACGAGCGAGTATTAAATGAGGCGGGCAATCCAAGAGTACCGCTTGCGGAGAGACTGACCTTTGCATCAATCTACCAGACAAATCTGGATGAGTTTTTCATGGTAAGAGTCGGATCACTCATGATGCAGATGAATTCAAAGGAAAAGATTTTCGAGAACAAGACAAAGATGTCGAGTGAGGAGCAGGTATCGGCAATACTTGACAGAGTATGTGAGCTTGAGAAGAAGAAAGCAAGGATATACGAGCAGCTCATGGGTGAGCTCGAGCCAAAGGGTGTGCGCATAATCAATTTCAACAAGCTGTCAAAGGATGAGGGTGATTTACTGGAGGCATATTTTGATGCACACATTGCACCTTTCCTCTCTCCGATGATTATAGGAAAGCAGCAGCCGTTCCCATTCCTTGCCAATAAACAGCTCTATGCGGTAGTGCTTTTAACCACGCAGAAGGGAAAGAAAAAGACAGGTATCGTGCCATGCTCAAACAGCGTATTCAAGCGTCTTATCGAGATACCTACAAGACCGGGCACATTTATGCTGTCAGAGGAGCTTATTTTACACTTTGTATCAAAGCTCTATCCAAAGTATGTAATCCGTGAGAAATCAATCATGCGTGTGACACGTAATGCGGATATCGATGCGCAGAGCATGTATGATGAGGATATGGATTACCGTAATATGATGGAGGAGCTCATCAAGAAGAGAGTGCGTCTTGATCCTGTAAGAGTTGAGCTTTCAAGAAAAATCAACCGCAAGGCGATTGACGAACTCTCGAGCTTCCTTGAGATTGGCAAAAAGCATTTTATCAGTGTAAAAACACCGCTTGATATGTCATTCGTATTCCAGCTTCAGCACTATCTGCGAGACAAGCAGGAGCTTTTCTTTGAGAAGCGTACACCGCGTGACACACCTGAGCTTTCGCTTAAGGAGAGTATACTCGGTCAGGTTGAGAAAAAGGATGTGCTTCTTTCATATCCGTTTGAGAGCATGAAGCCGTTTATCAAGATGCTTAACGATGCAGCAGAGGATCCTGATGTAGTTTCTATCAAGATGACACTTTACAGAGTGGCAGACAAGAGCCAGATTATCGATGCACTTATAGAGGCCGCAGAAAACGGCAAGGAGGTTATCGTGCTTGTCGAGCTCAGAGCGAGGTTTGATGAGGCTAACAACATAGAGATGTCACACCGCCTTGAGGACGCAGGCTGTCAGATACTTTACGGACTCGGTGATTACAAGGTCCACTCAAAGCTCTGCCTCATCACAAAGAAAAAGGGCGATGGCTTTGAGTACATCACTCAGATTGGTACAGGAAACTACAACGAGAAGACCTCGCGTCTTTATACAGATTTATCCCTTATCACTGCAAATCAGGAGATTGGAGCAGATGCATCAAGGGTGTTTATGGCGCTTCAGAGAGGTGAGACTGTTTCGGACGGAGATGTAAAACATCTGCTTGTTGCCCCAAAATGCCTGCAGAATAAGATTGTTGACATGATTGATGAGCAGATTGCCAATAAGAATGCAGGAAAACCGGCATACATCGGAGTTAAGATTAATTCACTCACTGACAAGGTGCTTATCGACAAGCTTATCGATGCATCACAGGCAGGCGTGAAGGTAGAGCTTATTGTCAGAGGAATCTGCTGTGTGAAGCCGCAGGTTGAGGGCGCCACAGAAAATATCACTGTAATAAGTGTTGTAGGAAGATATCTTGAGCATTCACGTATATACAGATTTGGTGTGGGCGATGATGAGAAGATTTACATTGCGTCAGCAGATTTTATGACCAGAAATACCGTAAGACGTGTGGAGGTTGCAACACCAGTATACGATGCACACGCTAAGGACAAGATCCGCCATATCTTCGATACAATCATGACAGATGACGAGAAGGGCAAGGAGCTTTGCGCTGATGGTGAGTATGTGGACAGAAAGATAAACAGCACACCGATAGATTCGCAGGAGCAGTTCTTTGAGGAAGCATACAAAAATGCCGATAAGAGTGCGGACAATCAGTAAAATGAGGCAATTGCATAAAGATATGACATATTAGTTTCTCTAATTGCAGGCGTTTGTGAATAGCTATAGTTGTCGAATAAAAAAGCTGCGACATACATTTCAGTATGTCGTGGCTTTTTAGATACTTTATAAGGTATTTACGATATCAAATTTCCGGTGTATTATAATAACAAGGAACACATCTTTATAATAAATATCGAAGAGAAAAAAGTATAAAAGCGTCGAAGCTTGGATATGGAATATATCTTAAGCTTGTTGGAGGAAAGATAGTATAATGGGCAAAAAAGAAGCAAAGACAAATGCAATAAGAATACTGGAAACAATGAAGATTCCATACGAGGCACGCACATACGAGTGCGATGACTTTGTGGATGCAGCTCAGATAGCGGACAAGCTTGGACTTGACCATGCAGGCATGTACAAGACTATCACGACAGTCGGCAAAAGTGGTGGATATTATGTGTTTGTAGTACCGATAGATGACGAAATTGATTTCAAAAAAGCCGCAAAGGCAGCAGGCGAGAAATCCATAGAGATGCTGCATCTCAAGGAGTTGACAAAGGTTACGGGCTATATAAGGGGCGGCTGTACATCAATTGGAATGAAAAAGCAGTATCCTACATTTATCC
>OHYH01000460.1_pt1 | contig 15978 bp, 10 predicted proteins | sample 1580211 | NCBI WGS metagenome assembly OHYH01 (sample SAMEA3882528, study PRJEB24775) | human gut metagenome | biome: human-associated habitat; feature: intestine environment; material: feces | place: Netherlands | collected 2009/2010 | reverse complement strand
CCTGCGTTTGCAGGCCGAGTTCGACAATTTCCGCAAGCGCACGCTGCGGGAGAAGATGGAGCTGGTGCAGAGCGGAAGCGCCGAGTGCGTGAAGAATTTCCTGCCTCTGATGGACGATTTGCAGCGGGCGCTGGAAGCGATCGAGAAGAGCAATGACCTGGAGGCGCTTCGTGAGGGTGTGAAATTGATCGCACAGAAGTTCAGGGAAACGCTCAAGAAACAGAATGTGAAGGAGATCGAGGCGCTCGGACTGGAGTTGGATACCGATCACCACGAGGCGGTTGCCCGTTTCGATGCCGGGAAGGAGAAGAAGGGCAAGATCGTCGATGTGGTACAGCCCGGTTACAAGATGGGCGACAAGGTGTTGCGTTTTGCGAAAGTGGTCGTCGGAGAGTAACGGGCGTTTTCGTTTAACGGGCGCGGAGTTGCTCCGTCGCGCACTATTGTGCCGAGCGTAGAGTGTGAAAATACGACTATTGAAAAAGAATATTGAGCCGGAATCGAAGTCCGGCATTCGAATACTATGGCAGAAAAGAGAGATTACTACGAAGTGCTTGGCGTGGCGAAGAACGCCAACGCGGATGAGATAAAGAAAGCTTACCGAAAGGCGGCTATCAAGTATCACCCGGACAAGAATCCGGGGGATAAGGAGGCCGAGGAGAAGTTCAAGGAGGCGGCCGAGGCGTACGATGTGCTCTCCAATCCCGAAAAGCGAGCCAGATACGATCAGTTCGGCCATGCCGGAATGAGCGGTGCGGCCGGAGCCGGCGGCGGGTTCGGCGGATTCGGCGGCGGGTTCTCGATGGAGGACATCTTCTCGCAGTTCGGCGATATTTTCGGGGGCCATTTCAGCGGCGGAAGTTATCGGACCTCTTCGAGCGGCGGCCGTCGCGTAAGCCGTGGTACGGATATCCGTGTGCGGGTGAAGCTCTCCCTGGCGGAGATCGCTGCCGGAACGGTCAAGAAGCTCAAGATCAACAAGCAGATCGCCTGTCCTAAATGCGGAGGTACGGGAGCCAAGGACGCCAACTCCTATTCGACTTGTTCGACCTGCAACGGAGCGGGGTATGTGAATCGTGTCGAAAATACCTTTTTCGGTCGGATGCAGACCCAGAGCGTGTGTCCCACGTGCGGCGGTACGGGCAAGGTGATTACCAATCCCTGCGACGAGTGCAAGGGCGAAGGGACGATCAAAGGCTCCGAGGTGGTGGAGATTCGGATTCCGGCCGGTGTGGGCGATGGAATGGTATTGACGGTGTCGGGCAAGGGAAATGCGGCTCGTCACGGCGGTGTGAACGGTGATTTGCAGGTGGTGATCGAGGAGGAGCACAATCCGGAACTGGTACGCGATGGCAACGACCTGATCCATAATCTGAATATTACGGTTCCGACGGCTTTGCTCGGCGGTTCGGTCGAGGTTCCGACGGTCGATGGCCGGGCGCGGATCAAGATCGCGCCGGGTACGCCTGCGGGCAAGGTGCTGCGGCTGGCCGGCAAGGGCTTGCCCGACGTGAACGGTTACGGACGCGGCGATATACTGGTCGTGGTGGATGTTACGGTCCCCGCCAAGCTCAATGCCGAGGAGAAGCGGTTGGTGGAGCAACTGGCCGCACAGCCTTCCTTCCAGCGGGCCGAGGCGTCCAAAGGACACAACATTTTCGACAGGATGAAGAGTTTCTTCCGGTAATTTCCGGTCGAAAAGTGAGAGCTCCCGGAGTGACATGGCTGGTTATTCCGGGAGTTTTTCGTATCTTTACCGAAGAAATAACCGGTTTGGACGGCTGCATTCCGATCGGGCGTAACACGACGTGTTGCGGGCCCCGTATTTTTTGCGGATGACGATGAAGCGGGCCGATGCAATTCGTCTGTTCGGAGCCTCGCCCGGGCCGCTGCTGTCTTCACCTTAAAAAACAGAATTTTATGTCCGGTTTTACGCCGTTTAAGAAACACGCCAATAAATTCAACTACCTGCCGCGCTACTACGATCCCGAGAAAGAGGAGCGCGACCGGCGTCGTGCCGAGCTGCGCGGCGAACGGGCCGAGGATGCGGGCAAAGAGTATAAGCCGGGACAGTATATCCGTACGCAAAGCCAGGCCCGGGCAGCCCGCCGCCGCGAAGAGATGTCGCGAGGCTCCGGCCGTATGTGGATGATGGTCGTACTGGTCGTGCTGGTGCTTTTGTTCTTGGTGTTCGGCTATCCGCGTGTGGTCGCGTTCATTTCCGACATGCAGAAACCCAAAACCCCGCAGACCGAGGAGTTCAATCCCTACACTCCGATTACGGTCGTCCCTAACGATTATGAGGAGTAATGGCTGATCGTATCAAATTACTGCCCGAGGTCGTTGCGAACCAGATTGCCGCCGGTGAGGTGGTGAACCGTCCGTCGTCGGTGGTGAAGGAGATGATGGAGAACGCGATCGATGCCGGAGCCCGCAGCGTGAAGGTCAATTTCCGAGACGGCGGCAAGGAGCTGATTCAGATCGTGGACGACGGTTGCGGCATGTCGCCCATCGACGCCCGCATGGCTTTCGACCGGCATGCTACCAGCAAGATCTCTTCGCTGGACGATATTTATGCGCTCAAGACGTTCGGCTTCCGGGGCGAGGCGCTCGCGTCGATCGCCGCCGTGTCGCAGGTGGAGCTGCGTACGCGCCAGGCGGAGGATGAAGTGGGTACGCTCACGACGGTCAATGGCGGTGAGTTCGTTTCGCAGACCCTCGCGGCTTGTCCTGTGGGGTCGCAGTTTTATGTGCGCAATCTGTTCTACAACGTGCCTGCCCGCCGTAAGTTCCTCGAAAAGAGTACGACTTCCACGGGGCAGATCAAGTCCGAGTTTCAGCGGGTCGCGCTCTGCAATCCGCAGGTGGGGTTCGAATTGCTGATGAACGATCAGCCGCTCTATCGGTTGCCCGCTGCTTCGCTGGCTTCGCGGATCGTCGATGTGGTGGGGCGTCATATCAAACAGAACCTGCTGGAAGTCGATGCCGACACGTCGATCGTGCGGGTGACGGGCTTCGTGGGCCGTCCCGCTGCCGCCAAGAAGAGCAATAGTTCGGAACAGTATCTTTTCGTGAACGGGCGTTATTTCCGCTCCCCCTATTTTTTCAAGGCGATCCTGAAGGCTTACGAGAAGCTGATTCCCGATGCCTGTTCGCCCTCCTATTTTCTCTACCTGACGATCGACCCTTCGCGGATCGACGTCAATGTCCATCCCCAGAAGACCGAAGTCAAGTTCGCTGACGAAGAGGCCGTGTGGCAGATCATCAACGCTGCCGTGCGGGAAACTCTCGCCAAGACGGGAGCGGTGCCGCTCATGGATTTCGATCAGACGGACAGCGTCGAGATTCCGGTGCTGACCAAAGGGGCCGTTTACCGTGAACCCAAGGCGATGTCGAACGAGAGTTACAACCCTTTTCGTGCGGATTACGCTTCCGATGTGTCGGAACGGATGCCCGACGTGGATTTTTCGGGCTTCGACGCTCCTTACGACGGGGAGATGCCTGCCGGAAAGGGTGTGGGGGCGGAGGATCGATACGACGAGATGATCCCTTCTGCCGGGTTCGCTCCGACCGAAATGGAGTTCATTCCTTCTGCCGGGGAACCGGTGCAGCAACGGCTGATGGATGACCCTGTGGCCTGTTTCAGCGGTGTGACGGTGCTCGGCAACGGGTATGCCTCGGCGCTGTACGGCGGCAAGTGGGTGGTCGTGGACCTGCGCCGGGCGCGGGAACGGGTGTTGTACGACAATTACCTGCTGCTCCTGACCAACGGATCGTCGGTCAGCCAGCAGCTCCTTTTCCCGGAGCGTCTCGCGTTTTCGGAAAACGAATATGCGTTGCTCGAGGAGAATGCGGTCGATTTCGCGGCGTTGGGTTTCGACCTGGAGTTTTGCGGCGGCGGAGCCGTCGAGGTAAAGGGCGTTCCGGCCGACATTCCGCACGATACGATCGACCGGTTGATTTACGAATTGCTGCAGGAGTTCGCCGTGCCCGTGAACGTTCAGGCGTTGCGGCGCGAGAAGATCGCCGCTGTCATGGCTTGCAGCGGAGCCCGCAGCATGTCCCGTACGATTTCGACGGAGGAGGCCGAATCTCTGCTGGGGCAGCTCTGCGAAGGCGGGAATGTCAGCTTCACGCCTTCGGGCAAGGCGGTCATGGCCGAAATCACACTGGAAGAAATCCGCAATAAACTTGGTTGAGAGGTTGCCGGAAGGGATATAATCGTTACATTTGCATCTAAATCTTACTTTGTCTATGAATAATAGCAGATATTTTTCTTCGACGCCTCCTGTAGTGCTGAACCTGATTATCATCAATGCGTTGATGCTTCTTGCGACCGAGCTGCTGCCTGTCGGGAACAGAATCGTCGGGGCGCTGGCGCTTTTCAATGTCGAGAGTCCGCTGTTCCATTCCTACCAGCTGGTGACCTATATGTTTCTGCACGGTGGATTTTCCCACTTGTTTTTCAATATGTTCGCCTTGTGGATGTTCGGGCGTACGCTCGAATACGAGTTGGGGTCGAAGCGGTTTCTGACCTACTACATGGTGTGCGGCGTCGGTGCCGGAGTGTTGCAACTGTTGGTCGGCTGGCTGGAATACCGCTATGGCAATGTCGGTATGATGGCCCTGATGGTGCCGACGGTCGGAGCTTCGGGTGCCGTGTTCGGTTTGCTGCTTGCTTTCGGCGTAATGCACCCCAATGCGGTCATCATGCTGCTCATTCCGCCGATTCCGATGAAAGCCAAGTGGTTCGTGGTCGTGTATGGCGTGATCGAACTTTTCTTCGGCATTTCGGGCCGGATGGACGGTGTCGCCCACTTCGCCCATGTCGGCGGTATGTTGTGGGGATTCCTGCTGCTCTATTATTGGAAACACAAAGGGGTGATCCGCTATTGATCGATGAGCAGGGAGTATTACGACGATTACAGACACGGTGCTTCCCGGAAACGTCGGAAAAGTTTGCCGGGCAGCGTGTTCAATGGGGTGATGCTGATCCTTTCGGCCGCGACGGGTGCGGCCATGATCGTAACGCTGCTGGCACCGTTCGTGCACCCGGGGCGAACCTGGATTTTTCCGGTGCTGGGGTTGGTCGCTCCGGCGGTTTATGTAATCACCCTGCTGGTGACGTTGTACTGGATCATTCGGTGGCGGTGGCGCATTGCCCTTCCGCTTGTCGTACTGTTGCTGGCGGGCCTTTTCAAGGTGCCGCTCTTCCTGAAGCCGGAGTTGCGCCGTCATTACGGCGAAGAGACGAGCTTCGGCCGGGGGGCGATCACCCTGCTGACTTTCAATGTTCGCAGTTTTTATAACGACCGGGGACAGTGGAGTTTCGACGGGGTGACGGAGGTGATCCGCCGTGTGAATCCCGATATTGTCTGCTTACAGGAGTTCAACCGTACCTCGAGCAAGGCCGAAGAGTTGGATTCGCTGTTATCCGATTACGATCGTACGGTGGTTATGGAGGGGAACAGACGGGATCCTGTATTTCCGCTGGCGCTTTATACCAAATACCGGATCCTCGGAAAATCTCATTCGATATTGGGTCCTATGAAGCAGGACGGGCAGTCGGTATGGGTGGATCTGCTGGTGGGGGACGATACGATTCGGATCTTTAACAACCACTTGCATTCGACCGCAATTACCGTGCATGACGATAAGTATCTTTCGGAGCATCAGTTTCTTACGGATACCGCTGGCGGAGCGAAAATCAAGAATATCTTCCGCAGGTTCCGCGACAACAGCATGTTGCGGGCGGCACAGGCGGACACGATCGCTCGGGCGATCGCTGCGACTCCGGGCTGTAAGATCGTTTGCGGTGACTTTAACGATACGCCTATGTCCTATGCCTATCGGGTGATGGCACAAGACCTCGACGATGCTTTCCGGGCGAGCGGTAAGGGGTATTCCTATACTTTTCGCGGATTCATGGATGTTTTGCGGATCGATTACGTCCTCTATTCCGAAGATTTGGAGTGTCTCGATTACCAGGTTTTGTACGATGTGGATTTGTCGGATCACTATCCGGTCGTAGTCCGGTTGAGGCCGGTTAAAAAATAGTTGTTGTTATGATTTTGGATTCATTGAGAAACTGGGCTTTTTATTGCGGGGCCGATTCCCGGTTGAAGCGGGCGTTGGAATACCTCGCAGCGGCCGATTTGAATACTCTTGAGCCGGGGCGGTACGAGATCGAAGGAGCTGAAATTTTTATGAAAGTGACAGAAGGGGAGCTCAAACGGGAAGAGGAGGCTTCGCTGGAGGTGCACGATAAATATATCGACGTACAGGTATTGATCGCCGGCGAAGTCGAAACGATGGGTTGGCGGGAGCGTCGGGAGTGCCGTGTTCCCCGGGGGCCTTTCGATGCAGGATACTACACGAATGGTGTCCGCTACGCTTTCGCCTTTCGATGCGGAAGAAGACATTCGGTTTTTTGCAGACCGGCCGCAGCTTTTCGTCGGGATCAGGCCTGGACAGTTCGTCGTTTTCGGTCCCGAGGACGCCCATGCTCCGATGATCGGTCGGGGACGGATCAAAAAGGCGGTCGTAAAGGTGATGAAATAGGGGCTTGTGCCGCGTGTCGCAGGACTCGGAAAGAGATAGAAACTAAACAGGGACGGTGCCAATGACGGCACCGTCCCTGTTTATTGCGGACGAATCGGGATTTTCTACCGGATTTTTTCGGCAATGGCTTTGGCAAGTGCCGTGCAGCATTGTGCCCCCTGATCGTCGTATCCCTGTTTCATTTCTGTCGGCTGGCAGATGGCCTCCCATTTCATTTTCTGGGCGAATTCTCCCAGCAGGCGTACCGCTGCTCCAGCCCAGGTATAGGAGCCGAAATAGGCGAATTTCCGGCAGGGAATGCAACGTTCGCTGATTTTTTGCAGCAGGGACCCGACTTCGGGGAAGAGTTCGCCGTTGTAGGTCGGAGAACCCACGATCAGCGTGTCGTATTTGAAAATGTCGCGGATGACATTCGAAATGTCGGCATACGAAAGGTTGTAAACGATGATGTTTTTTACACCCTGTACGGCCAGCTCCCGAGCGATTTTCTCGGCCATCTGGGCCGTATTGCCATACATCGAACCATAGGCGATCACCACACCCGGTTCGCCTTCGTAGCGACTCAACTGATCGTAGATACCTATTACGCGCCCGATTTCCTGCTGCCATACGGGGCCGTGCGTCGAGCAGATCGTTTCGATGGGAAGGCCGCTCAGTTTTTGGAGGGCTTTCTGTACGGGGGCGCCGTATTTGCCCACGATGCAGGCGTAGTAGCGGCGCATCTCGTCCCAGAAATGGTCCAGCGAAAGCTGGCTGTCCAGGATACCGCCGTTCAGGGCACCGAACGTGCCGAACGCATCCGCCGAGAAGAGTACCTTGTGTTCGGGGCAATAAGTGACCATCACTTCGGGCCAGTGAACCATCGGCGCCATATAGAACGAGAGGTTTTTTTGGCCGAGCGAAATGCTTTCGCCCTCTTTGACTTCCCGGGTGAGGGTATGGATGCCGTAATATCCGTCGAGCATCTGAAGGGTTTTGGCATTGCCCACGATCTGCATCTCGGGGTAGAGCAGGCGCAGGGTTTTGATCGAAGAGGAGTGGTCCGGCTCCATGTGATCGACCACCAGGTAATCGATCGGCCGGTCTTTCAGGATCGCGCGGATATTGTCGATGAACTGTTCGCCGAACGATACTTCGACCGTGTCGATCAGAGCGACTTTTTCGTCGATGACCAGGTATGAGTTGTAGGAAACGCCGTAAGGAAGCGACCACAGCGATTCGAAACGGGTCGTGGTGCGGTCATTGACGCCGACGTAGTGTATTCCGGGTAATATTTCTGTAAAAGCCATAAATTGTTTAGGTTTTGATTCGGCGCGAAGATACGAAAAAAATCGTTTCGATCCATTGCTGCCGAATTTTATATATTATAAGGTGTCGAATAAGAGCGGGGTGTAAAACCGGTATTTTTCCGCTGCTTTGTCGGGCAAATGGCTTTTCCGCGCCGTTTTTGTCGCAAGTCAGATCTTAAATTGGTCAATATGGGATTTGAAAGGAGATAAATCCGAATATACGTGCTTTTTTTGATTATTTTGAATACGGTTATTTGCTTATGAAGCAATTAATTTCTATATTTGCTCGGAACTTTTTATTTCAAACTCAATTTTTAAATTAACGCTTATGATTAAGAAAATTGTACTATCGTTAATTACTGTACTGAGTTTCTGTTCGTTGGCTCTTGCGCAAAACAAGCAGGTGACGGGTACGGTTACCGATGAGAAGGGAGAACCTATCATCGGTGCTACGGTTGTGGCAGAGGGTACGTCTGCCGGTACGACGACCGGAGGAGACGGGCAGTTTACATTGACGGTTCCCGCCAATGCGACGCTCTCGATCTCTTTTATCGGTTACGAAACCCAGAAGGTGAGCGTAGCCGGTAAGACGCATATCGACGTGACTCTCGGGGAAGAGGCTACGGGCATCGAGGATGTCGTGGTGATCGGTTATGGTACGGGTAAGAAGATCGGTTCGGTGATTGGTTCTGTAGATCAGGTGAAGTCCGAGAAGATCGAAAACCGTCCCAGCACCAACGTCGTGGACGCTTTGCAGGGTCAGGTAGCCGGTCTTCAGATTATGACCGGTAACGGTGAGTTGACTTCGACTTCTTCGATCCGTATTCATGGTCTGGGTTCTATGGGTGCCGATACGTCGCCGCTGATTCTGTTGGACGGTGCGCCGATTCAGGCTTCGACGCTGCAGACGATCAACCAGAACGATATCGCTTCGGTGAACGTCCTCAAGGACGCTTCGGCGACTTCGATCTACGGTTCGCGTGCTGCCAACGGTGTTATCTATGTGCAGACCAAAACCGGTCGTCGCAACCAGGAGAGTGTCGATGTGACGCTTACGGGACAATACTCCATGTCGAGTGCCGTATCGCCTGAATTGAATATGATGAGTGCGAACGAGATGTTGGATTATATCGGTGCGGCTGTTGCCGTTCGTTTGTCGGGCGATGCCTTGACGACTCCTGATAAGATTGCGTCCGGCCGTCAATATTTTATCCGTAATTTCGGTCTGGCTAAGTTCATGGATGAGAACTATAATCCTATGAATGACTACAAGTGGTGGAACGAGATTCTTGAGAGAAATGCGCCGATGTATCAGGTCGATCTGTCGGTTTCGGGCGGCTCGGCGAAGACCTCTTACTATTTCTCGGGTAACTATGCCAATAAGACCGGTATTCTGCCCGGTTCGGAGTTGGATCGTTACAATTTCCGTACGAATATCGATACCAGGGCTAACAACTGGCTGCGTTTGGGCTTGAACCTCGGTTTGGGTTATCAGCACAGTTCGATTGCTGATACGGATGAATCGATGGGCGCTCTGTATGTATCGAACCCGGTGATGGCATCGTTGATTACGCCTCCTTACCAGCCTCTCTATGACGATAACGGTCAGATGCTCAATTTCTTTGATGCTACCCAAGCCATCAACCCGTTGATGACTGCAGACTATATGCCTCGCTGGCAGAATCGTATTACGATGAATGGTATGGCTTTCATTGAACTGACTCCGGTGAAGGGGCTGACGATCCGCTCCTCTCTTGCTGTGGATGCTTTTGACTGGCGTTCACACGGTGCGTCCAGCCCTGAAACTCCTACTCCTTCGGGTAAGTTCGGTACTGGTAGTGCCAGTGAACTGTTCCAGCGTTTCTATGAATGGACTTGGACCAATACCGCCGAGTACAAGCATACTTGGAATGAGGTTCATAACTTTACGGCGCTGCTCGGTGAGGAAACCCTCTATCGGAATAACAACAGCTTCGCTGTAACTTCGACCGGTATCACTTCTTCGCGCTTCCTGAATATCGCGATGGGTACGGAAGTTTCCGGCGGTCTGCCGACCTATAGCATCGCACAGTCAGCTTCGAATTCTGTATTCGGCCGTCTTGAATATAACTTCGCAGAGCGTTATTTCATCAGCGGTTTGTTGCGTAACGACGCAAGCTCGCGTTTCGGTGAGAACAACCGCAATGCGCTTTTCTGGGCTGTCGGCGGTATGTGGAATATCAAGAATGAGACGTTCCTGCGCGACAATCAGACTATCAGTGATTTGAGTCTGAAAGTGTCTTACGGTACACAGGGTAACTCCGGTATCGGTGACTACAACCACCGTCAATATATGGCTGCGGGTTCGGCTTACGGCGGTTACACGACTTGGATGGTATCCGGTATCGGTAACCCCGACCTGATGTGGGAAAGCCAGAATACACTGACCGTGGGTGCCAATATTGAGTTGTGGAGAAAACTCTCTCTCTCGATTGAATACTATCGCCGTCAAACCAACGATATGCTGATGTCCATTCCGTTGGCTCCGTCAGGTGGTTACAGCGGTCGTGCCGGTAACGTCGGCGGTATGCGCAACTCCGGTATCGACCTTTCGTTGAACTACGATATTTACGCTTCGAAAGACTGGTTCGTGAATTTCCACGCGACTTTCAACTACAACAAGAACCAGCTGACCGATCTTTGGGAACCGGGTCTTGAATTCGCTTATATGGGCAACGGTCTGCAGGCTTACAGCGTAGGTGATCCGTTCCCGACTTGGACAATGCAGGAGTGGCGCGGTGTCGATCCTGAAACCGGTCTGGATACCTGGACTACGGCAGACGGCGGCATTACTTCCAATTTCAACCAGGCTGCTTTGGTGAATCTGGGTACTTCGCTTTATGCGCCTTATACCGGCGGTTTCGGTGTGACAGCCGCATGGAAGGGACTCAGCCTGACGGCAGACTTCTCTTGGGTTCACGGCAACTACGCGCTCAACAATACGATGTATTTCGTTGCTAATGCCGATATGGGACTCTCTTCCCAGTTCAACCAGTGCGACCTGGCATGGGACTATTGGCAGCAGGAAGGCGACCAGGCGAGATATCCCCGTCTGGACCAGGCGATCAATTTTGACAGCCGTATGCTTGAGAAGGCTTCGTTCCTGCGTCTGAAGTATATCCAGTTGGCTTATACGCTCCCGAGCCATATTATGGAGAAGACGAAGTTCATCAAGGGCCTTAAGGTTTGGGTCGGTGGCCGTAACCTCTGGACTGTGACGGGCTATAACGGCCTGGATCCTGAGGCTGCAGAGAAGGGTGTCGATGTCGATACTTATCCGAATACGCGCGAGTTCACTTTCGGCCTTGAGTTTAAGTTCTAATTTTCAGTGTTCATTATAAAAAAATAAATACAAGGCTTAGACTATGAAAAAGATAATAAATTCGATTTTGGCATTCGTTACCCTCTTTTCTGTGACGTCGTGCGACTTGGATATGGACCCCGAAACGGCGATCCGGCCCGAGGATGCGTACACCATGGAATATTGCGAGGGTGTGAGAGGTTACGTTTATGTGGACCTGAAAGCGCTCCTTTCCGGTGGTTTCTACTCGACACCGGACCTTTATGTGGATGTTCTGAATGTTTGCATCGGTAGCGGTAATCAGGGTATCTATTCTTTCAACTGGCGTTTGTATCCCACTGATCAGGATGTAACGTCGTTCTGGTCCAGTTATTATACGACGATGATGCATATCAACTATGCGATCCGTCATATGGATGCAGCTTATGAATATCTTACTCCCGACGAGCAAAAGAAAGTGGATGTTTACAAAGGCGAGATGTATTTCTTCCGCGCCTATGTAATGCACCGTGCCGCGCTGCTTTTCTGTGAGGACTATGATCCGGACAAGGCCGCTGATCAGTTGGGTCTTCCCTATCCGAAAGAGTGGGAGCCGGAAGCGAAACTGGCTCGCGGTACGTTGGCAAAGTTGTATGAGAACGTAGAGGCAGACCTCGTAGAAGCTGAAAAAACCGTGACTGCTCAGGGTACTCCGACGGATCAGATTTACCTGACCAAAGATGCCATTACCGCATTCCGCGCCGAGCTGGCACTGCATCTCCACCAGTACACGGAGGCCAGCCAGTATGCCCAGTCTCTTTATGGAACTTATCCTTTGGTGACAACGGCTGAAGGTCTCGAAAGAATGTGGCGCGAGGATACTTCTACCGAGAATATTCTGCAACTGGAGGTACTTCGTACGACCATGACGACTGTGAACTCGTTCGGTAGCTATCTGAACAGTAGCTGGGAGCCGAATTCGGGGGTATACTTCTATGCTCCTACCTATATTCCGGAGCAGCATATTGTCAAGTTGTTCAAAGATGCCGATTTCCGTACGGATATTTTCCTTGTTAAGAATGCCAATGTTACGATCAGTGGAAATAAGGGGGTCGGAGTTCTTATTGGTAAGTTCCGCGGTAACAAGAATTTCCAGACCAATACGACTACGTTGGTTTATCGCAACAGACCTAAGATGTTCCGTATCTCCCAAATGTATCTGGTCGATGCCGAGGCGCAGTATCGTTTGGACCCTGCTAAAGGTTTGGATCCGCTGAACCAGTTGCGTACGGCCCGTGGTCTGACAGCCCTTACGGCGGATGATGTGAAGGATGATGTTACGTTGCTTGACGGCACGAAGATATCTGGACTTTTCAATGCTATTCAGGAAGAGCGCGGCCGCGAGATGCTTGCCGAGGGTACGCGTCTTTTCGACCTGAAGCGCTGGGGACAAGGTTTCAAACGTGATATCAATGCCAAACTTGCTCCTTTGGTTGACCAGGTGTCTTATTTGCAGACTATGAAACAGACTGCTGGTAGCCCGAAGTTCGTATGGCCGATTCCGAATAGCGAGATGACGCAGAACCCGAATTTCGGTAGCCAGAACCAGGGATATTTGTAATAGATATCTTTGATCTGACAAGATATGTGAAGGATCGACCCGTTACGGGTCGATCCTTTTTATTTTGCGATCATATTGAATGAATGGGTTGGTATGGATTCTCCTTTTTCGTTGAGAGGTTCAGCTTCTCTTTTCTGACGCGGTTTGGAAATGGATTCGGGATTCCGGATATACTGTCGCAGGAGGATTTTCGGACCTTGCAGTCTGATGCAAATAATCCGGAATAATGCAATATGCTTGTTTTTTCTTGGTGATAAGTGGGCTTTATCGGTCGGGATATTTTTGTCAATGTGGTGCGTGTCCCGGGGTGTTTGGGAAAGCGGTGATATTTATGTGTTCGTTCGTAGCACACTTCCGGATTTTGTTGCCGGGCACGAGCGATGCCGGTGGTGTTGTCTTTTCTCTCTTTTGGGTATAGGGAAAAGGGAGGGGAGGATCCGCAAAACAGTGTGTCGGAGGCGGGATTCAGGCTTTTCCCTTGCTTCGGGTAAGGCCCTGCGGCAGGGAGAGCGATAGCCGTGAGAAGCTGACGACGGAACCGGCCAGGGCAAACCCTCCGGCAAGCAACAGGGCGATATGGCAGCCGTTTTCCGGGTCGATATGGAACAGCAGGGCTACCAGAGCCGCTCCGGTCGTCTGTCCCGTGAGCCGGGCTGTTGCCAGCATACCGCTGGCGCTTCCGCTTCGCTCGGGCGGTGCGGAGGCGATCAGGATGCTGTTGTTGGGAGATTGGAACAGGCCGAATCCGAGGCCGCAGAGCAGGAGTCGCCAGACGATGTCGGCGACGTGGGGTTGCTCGGGCAGAAAAGCCAGCAGAACCACGCCCGCCGCCATGATAAGCAGTCCTACGCCGCCCATGGCTCCTGCGTGGATCCGTTCGACCAGCAAGCCGGCGATCGGAGCCACGACCATAATGATAGCGGGCCAGGCAGTGAGGATCAGGCCCGTATGTACTTCTGTATATCCGAATGTCTTTTGCAGGTAGAAGGGAAGCGCGACCATAGCGAGCATCTGGGCGATGAACGAGCAGATCGAGGTGATGACCGAAACCGAGAAGATCGGGATGCGCAGCAGGTCGAAGGGGAGGATCGGATAGGGTTTGTGGAGCTGGCTGCGCACGAACAGTGTGCCGATGACGACCAGCAGAATGACGCTTATTCCGATATAGCTGGGTTTGAGGCCGTGCGAGTAACCTTCGATCGAAGCGATCAGCAATCCGAAGGTGAGGGCGTTCATCAACCCGTCCCGCCAGTCGAAGTGGCGGCCCCGGATGCGTACCGGATTTTTAGGCAGGAATCGGTAGCTCAACAAACACGCGATGAGTCCGATCGGGATGTTGATAGCGAAAAGCCAGGGCCAGGTGGCGATGGAGAGAATGCCCGAAGCCAATGTGGGGCCGGCCACCGAGGAGACGGCTACGACCGTAGCGTTTACGCCCATTCCGCGTCCCAAGTGTCGGCGGGGGTATATCAGGCGGATCAGCGTGGTATTGACGCTCGTGATGGCTGCCGCCCCGAATCCCTGGCAGACGCGGGCCGTGACCAGCGTGGCGAGAGAGTCGGACAACGTGCAGCCCAGTGAGGCGACGATGAAGATACCCAGTCCCCCGATGTAGATTTTACGGTAGCCGATCACGTCGCCCAATGCTGAAAACGAGAGCAGGGAAACCACGATGGCTAACTGATAGGCATTGACGATCCAGATCGAATTGGCCGACGAGATGCCCAGCATACGGGCCATGGTCGGCAGAGCGACGTTGGCGATGGCTCCGTCTATGACCGAGAGCGATACGCCGAAAGCTACGGCGAGGATGGCCCAGAATCGGGTCGGCATGGGAAGGCCGTCCCACTCCCTGTTGCCGGCCAGACGGGGTGCTGCACCCTGTATCGGAATTTGTCGCAGACCTGCTTTCATCGTAAAAGAATCCTCTTGCAAAGGTGCGGAAAAAGCCGCGTGCAAGGTAAATTTATCGGCATTTTGCCGGGCGAAGTACCTAAAGCGGAGGCAAAGGTACGAATAAATACGGTCGGATGGACCGTCCGTCGGCATTTTCGGGTGTCTGGAAGCAGCCGGATATTTGTGGGAGAAAACGACCGGTTCGACGTTTTGCGGGGCAGGATGTGCCGGTCAGAGGATTTTCTGGAATGCGATGCGAGGATCTCCGGCGTAATGTATTTCTCCGCAGCGGACGAAGCCGAATTTGGCCAGCAGGCGGAGCATGCAACGGTTGTCGAAGTTGGTGTCTATCCGGAAGCTGCCTGTGCCGCGCTCCCGGGCCAATGTCATGGTGCGGCGCATGAATTCGGTCGCTATGCCCTGTCCTTTGACCTCCTGTGCGACGGCCAGACGGTGCAGGACGACGTATGGGGCTTGGTCGAGCCACGTGCCGTCGATTTCGGCATAGGCCGGTTCGCCGTCGAAGACGACAGCCCCGTAAGCGACGACGAGTCCTGTGTGAGTACATAGTACGTGGCCGTATCCGCGGTCGATGTCGTCCGTTATATGTGCCGCCGCCGGGTAGCCGTTCTGCCATTGGCGACTTCCCCGCAGGCGCATCTGCGCCTGGGCCTGGCGGATGATCGTGCAGATACGCTCCAGATCGTCGGGAAGTGCCGGGCGGAAGAGCAGACTGTCTGTCTGAAGGACGGTTGTCGTTGCGTTCATCGTCTTGCGAAAAATTTTTAGGAAGGGACGGGTAGTTCGGTCGTGCAGGGTGCGGGACGAAAAAGCGTTGGATTTATTCCGCCGTAACGAACATCCGGCCGAAGTCGAAGACGATGCGGTCGAACTTTTCGAAAAGGTCCATTCCGAGTGAACCGAAATAGGGTTGTTCGGATGCGGGGCCGAAGTCGGCTGTGACGGTCACCTTTTTCAGGGTGCGGGAGCCGTCGCCGATCGTGAAGGTTATATTCTTCAGGTCGTAACCCGTACCTCGCAAAATTCCGCCGAAACCTCCTGCGGCCGTTTCCCGCTTTTTCCCGCTGCGGTCGATCTCTTCGCGGTGCAGGGTGTAGTAGTTCGGCGAAAGTCCCGTGCGGGAGTTGCCCGTGTCGAAGACCATCGGGACGGTGTCTTTTCCGGCGACGAGCGTGTTGAGAATATATTGTCCCGAGGAGGTGTCGTGCATCAGGTTTCGCCCGCTTGCAGGGGTCGGTTCCGGAGTGGCGGGCAGGAGAAAGAAACCCTCT